>Ga0209639_1000033_pt1 | contig 222485 bp, 195 predicted proteins | sample EPASupsiteHSE605_FD_187268 | JGI IMG/M metagenome (GOLD analysis project Ga0209639, IMG submission 187268) | Bioremediated contaminated groundwater from EPA Superfund site, New Mexico - Sample HSE6-05 (SPAdes) (version 2) | ecosystem: Environmental > Aquatic > Deep subsurface > Groundwater >... | reverse complement strand
CTACGTATCGCTCTACTTGCGTTCGGCTAGCGGCTCCGACATCTGGCTGGCGGACCGGGTTGTGAACGGCCTTGCCCCCGGGGCATCGAACACGGCGGATACGGTGGTGACCATTCCGGCCAATACCGTCCCGGGAACCTATACCATCGTTGCCAAGGCGGACAGTTATAACTACGTGGTGGAGACGAACGAGACGAACAACACGCTGGCCGGCAACCAGGTCACAATCCAGTGAGCTGACGTAAAATCTTTTCCCATGATTAAGGGCAACCGGTTCGCCGGTTGCCCTTTTTTTGCTAAATTTGAGATTTTAGGGTGGGTATAATGTTTTTTTAGGACTTATTCAGCTTTTGCCTGTTCAGATAACGGATCATAGGTCTTAAACGCTTCATTAAATATCCAGGCATGCAGCATGTCTTGGGAGATCTTTGGCTGATACAATGGTACTTGATGCCCGGACATCGGCACCTCTATCTGCATCAGATTGGCAAGTCTTTTAATGCAGCCTTGGGTGACTCTCTTATTGTTGCTGTCGGTTGTATACCAAACCTGGCGCTTCAGCTTGGCCCAGCTTTCTTTGCCTGACCAATTCATGTTTCTTAAAATCTGTTCGGTGCCGGAAAAACCGCAGGACATATCAAAGTTGCCGGTATAAAAGAGCAGTTGGTAGACAGGCTTCCCGTTGCTTTGTATGTCAACCAAAGGGGGAATAACCGCAGTAACCGAGGCCATCATATCATTAATCAGGTTGTCGGAAACCGGCCCCGCAGCATCTTCAAAACTCCAGACAACCTCTTGCGGCACATGAATAGCCTGTTTCACCAAAGGGCTGCCCAGGTAGTTGCGCAATGGTTGCAATGAAGCATCTGACCAACTACGGACATCATAGATATTTTCACCGCCGCCGCAGGCAGTTAAAGTGGAACTTACTTTTGTTCCATCCGTGAATGCCTGTTTCATATCCCCTTTTTTCAAATCCACGGAGAACTGCTCAAATTGTTCCAGAGCAAGCCTTTTTTGATTGGCATCGACCAAACCAAGCATATAAGCATACTCAATCTGATCAAGAGTTTGTTTTTCCGGGTACATCCAGCCGTCTCCAATGGCTATGCCATGCAGGTGAATCTTAAGCTCATTGCCTGTTTTGTTGCGTGTTGTGATCTCTGTGGCAATGTACGGCAGATATTTACCGGCATAACTTTCCCCCGTCAGATAGAGTGGATTGTTGCGGTATTCAGGATGTTTGGCATAGAAATCCTGCAGGGCATTGACAAACTGTCTGGCCAGTTCCGTTTCGGTTTTTACGTAGGTGTTTGGTTTTTTTGTGCTGAAACCGGTGCCTACAGGCTGATCCCAGTAGATAAGATGGGTTTTGGTATTCCAGCTGTAACTGTTTGGTGTAAGCATACCATCACTTCCCATGGTAAATGGTCCGTTTTCTAAAAACAGACCGGCTAAAGAGGATGCACCCGGTCCACCATTAAGCCAAAGTACCAGTGGTGTCTGTTCGGTTGGTTTTGTCTGGCTTTCAAAGAACCAGTAAAACAGCTCGTTGCCGTTTTTATCGGCTTTAGCATAACCGGCATAGGAGTTGTTGAGATTATACCAGCGGGCAGGTCTGGCGGTAGCGTCGCTTGGAATCGCTGCTACACGGTCAGTTGCGACGGCTTCCATGACAAGCTGTTGCAGGGTTTCTGCTGTTTGCAGGGTTTTGATCTGATTTAAAACTTCCTGTTTAAACAGGCTCATAATCGTGTTGATAAAGCCGTTAGTTGTTGGCCAGGGATGCAAAATCGTGTTGATGATAAATGTCATGGACTGTTCGTCAGGTATGGTGATGCCCAGCTCTTTACCAATTCTTGTCAATGGTACTTTGTAGTTTTGATTGGTTAAATTTGAACTGGTAATGATAAACGGTGTATTTTTTTCATGGGCTTTTTCAGGCGTGGTAATGGAAAATTTCTTTAACAGATTATTGTTAAGCGTATTCAGCTTGGAAAGATCAGTATTCCATCGTCCGTCTTTGTTCTTAAAGTTAACCACGAAGGAGTTGATCAGCACATCCGAACCAATTTGCTGTAACACGGCAATCAGATCCGGATTTTTAGCCAACTGCTCGTTGGTTTTGCCGATAATGTTGTTTCTGATATAGCGGATAATGTCTGCTTTACCGGTAGCTAAGGTTTGACCTTGAAAGCCGGTAATTTTTTCCGGCAGCGGTACCAGCGATTCTATTCTGAAAACATCGCTGTCGCCTGCCAGTGTCAGCCAGTAGCAGTAGTAAAGTTTTGCGCTGAAGGCACACTCGCCAAGAATCAAGCCATAGCCGCCGTTATCCAATGGAATCGTACGATGAGCCATCCAGACAGCCGCAGCGGCAGCCCCCGGCTTGGAACCTTCCAGGCCAAAGATACCCATGTTGAGATTTTTATCCGAATGGATGTAGGCGGCGTTAAATGTAATGAAGTAGCGCATAAATCCGTTGCGATAGCAAAGCGAACCGGCCGGGTACGGTATAAAACCTGCCTTGTGTGGATCAACGGTCAGCGTGTCAGCCATTTGTAAAAGAGCATATTGTTTTTGAGCATATGATGAGAGCGGTACATCGGCCACAAACTCGGCCTGAACAACTTCTGCATTATCGGTTTTAGGATTGATCATCATGGTGCGCAGGTAGCCGCCCCAGGCTGCATCGCAGTGGATAAGGAAATTCAGTCCGTTAAATTGATAGCTTCCACTGATTGTCTCTTTACGCAGCTTAAGAATACCTTCAAGGTTATCCACCACGCCTTCTTCGGTACTGCCGATGACACCGACAACCATTAAAACAGGGATCTTGTTTTGGGCGCATTCCAATAGTTGATTTCTTAAAATGTTGATATCCATGCGGCAGTTATTGTCAACCGGAATACCCACAACGCTGTCTTGCCCCAGCCCCAGAACAGTTCCCGATTTTGGCCATGAATAGTGGTTGGTAGCCGGCACGAAAACTCTCATGCTTTTTATCTCAGGGTACGTTTGTGTGTAGTACATCAGTCCCTTGTTTTGAATTAAAAACGGGGTCAGAAATTTATCGATACCGGTTTCTTTATATTGTGGACAATAGTGAATAATATTTTCAGCCAGACAGGAAACTTCATCGGGCAACAGATTAAGCAGCTGCCAGGTAGTACAAGCAACGAGGGGTTTAGTTATAAGTACCATCATCGGCGGGTTACCTTCCGCTTCATAAACGGTAACCTTAAGTTTATTATAGGCTTCGGCAAGCTCGTTTTTCCTGTAGCAAAACAGAGCCTCTTTCACAGCCAAAGGGTAGAATTTCAAATTTCGTGCTACCCACATGGATTCCAGATTGGCAATTGTGCCGTCAGCCGTGATATGCCCCCAGGGATTAACCTTGATCGGATTATTGTTGGTATTCACCACGAACTCTTTGGCAAATCCCATCAGGCTGCACAATTGCTCACCAACCTCTTTTTCCAGTGCACACGTTTGGGGGCCGCCTTCGGTGGCAACATTATTTTGGTTGTACATCATGGCGGTAATATAGCCGACATTGGCCGGTAAAACGGTATCCCAGTTCATGTGTGCCTGGTAGCGTTCGCTAAAAAAAGGCACGCTGTCATGCAGTTTTTGGGACAACTCTTTGCGGGCATTTTCGAGGTTATTGCAGGCTGTTTTGTACTCCTGCGAAGATTTTATATCCGTATCGATATAAGGCGGATCGTTAAAGTAGGTTTTACGAAAATTGGCATGCTCGCTAAGACTGGCGGTTACCAAATTTCCCATCAGATCGGCATTTTCGCCGCATGACCCCAAAAACCAGGCGCCAACACGCTTGTAGCTCTCCTGAGTTGTTTCTCTTGTTTGATTTTGCACAATAGAAAACAAGGAGTGTCTTTTGTGGTTTTCTTCTGCCATCTTTATTTTCTCCTTACCGATAGGAATTTGGTTTTGCCGGCGATGACGATACCACCTAGAATTGGCTACGGTCAATTAAAATTTTAATAGATTTGAAAGAAGCTATGAGGACGTTGCAACTATTATGGTGTTTCGAGGCCGGCGGGTTGACCCAAACTCAATCTTCTGTAGAGGGCATAGAGGATACGGGGTAGCGCTACCCATCTTCTTTGCGGCAGTGGAGCAAACCACCTTTCCCTGAAATTATCGTAGCGTCTGCTTGACTTTACACAATATGAGGTGTAAATATTTGTGTAATGGAGGTGCCCCATGGCAACAAACTTGGCTATTGACGACAAACTGCTCGAAGAAGCCCGCATAGTCGGCAAACATGCAACAAAAAAGGCGGTGGTTAACGAAGCACTTGCGGAATACATTCAGCGCAGAAAACAAGCCGAAATTATTAACCTGTTCCATTCGGTAGAGTATGATCCCGACTACGACTATAAGATACAGCGAAAGAAGCAATGAAGATCCTTGTTGACACATCTGTATGGTCCCTGGCACTGCGGCGCAATCTGCCCGATGATGGCCCGGAGGTAACTGAGTTAATTGAGTTGATCAAGGAGGTTCGGGTCCAGATGATCGGACCGGTACGTCAGGAACTCCTCTCCGGGGTCAAGAACCAGGCCCAATTCCTGAAGCTGCGCAATCACCTGCGGACTTTTCCCGATCTTGAACTGACAACCCGTGATTACGAGACGGCAGCTGAATTCTTCAACCTCTGTCGTGGCAAGGGAATTCAGGGATCAAATACCGACTTTCTCATATGCGCCATAGCGGCACGACACAAGATCCCCATACTTACCACTGATGCGGATTTTACGCTGTTTCAGCCCCACCTGCCAATTACGCTCCACTGCCCCCGCACCTGAACGGCTTGACCCAATCGAAAAGCGACTTTAACTGATTCAATTTTCTTGCCGAATCGGGTTGCCCTTGACCTGCGCAGCAGGGCATGCCGCGCCAGTGTCCAAGGGCGTGTTGGACATCGCTTTTCTCTTTTCTTGTAGAAAAATGGAGAATGGAGAGTTGACCCTTTATTCTTTCATTCTCTACCCGGAATCCTCACGCTGTCGAAAAAATCTGTTTTGACAGGCGCCTTATGCGCCGTATACTTATGAGCAGCAAAACTGAAAACCGTATCGGCGGTGCGACGAAGTAGGAGGTAGACTCCCGACGGAGGAGGGTCCGCGGTGTCCGGGATTGAAGCTTATGTCAACATCGGCCGCTAATGGCTCCTATCCTCCTCGCGACGCAGGGGCCGTGTGCGATCCCGTGCTTCTGAATTTGATATCTCGCCCCACCTGTTCAGAGATACCTCCGGATGCCACGCGAGTCACACCGCCACGGCGCGGCAATCGGCCCATATCGGGAATCCCGGCTCCAAAGGAGAGAAGAAATGTCAAACCATTTTACTGGACTCAATCTCGGTCCGCCTCTCGGGGACCAAAGACTCGACCTCTGCGACCTCTACGCGTTCCAGTCGCCCACGGACCCCTTGAGGACCGTGATCATCCTCAACGCAAATCCGACTGCCGACGCGCTCCATCCCGACGCCATCTACCGCCTCAACATTGACAACGACGGAGATTGCCTGACGGACATCGCGATCAGCTACGTGTTCTCGCCGCCGCAAAACGGTAAGCAGACCGTAAACGTCTTCGTGGCAAAAGGCGCGGAATCCCGCTCGGTCGAAGCTGTTGGGACGAAGATCATTGCCGATGCCGAGGTCTCCTTCGGTGCCAAACCCAACATCGTCAAGTCCGGCGCCTACACGTTCTTCGCCGGTACTCGCAGCGACGCTTTCTTTTTCGACTACGACGGAATCAAGAATCTATTCGATACCTCGGGCGGCAGAAATTTCACCGCACCCCACCTGGGCGGCAAGTCTCCGTGGACCGGTGTGGATTCAAATACGGAAGCCAATGTGTTCTCGATGGTGATCGAGCTGCCGACGAGCGAGCTCGGTACCAGGCCGGAGATCCGCATCTGGGGGCGATGCAGCGTGCGCCACGACGGCAAGCTGATTCATGTCGATCGTGCCGGCCACCCGAGCGTCAGCAGCTTCTTCAACACCGACGATACCAAATTGGAATACAACGCCAGCGAGCCGGTTAACGATCGCCAGCGCTGGACGGATCAGTTCGTCCACCTGATGGGGCATACGGGCAACTACACCCGCGAAGAAGCAATCGCCGCGATCGACGCCGACCGCATTCTGCCCGACATGCTGTGTTTCAATCCTTCGAAGCCCGCAAAGTATCCCAACGGCCGCGTTTTTACTGACGACGTCATCGATCACCGCCTCGCCTTCCTCTCCAAGGGCGATATTCCCCCCTCCGGCCTCAAGCCGCACACCGACATTCTCAAGGAGTTCCCGTACATCGGCACGCCGCATCATAAGAGCGAGGACAACGACGGGTATCAGGTCTAAACATGAAGAAGCATAGCGGAAGCATAGGGGTCCGGAAGCATAGGGGTCAGCCCTCATCTTCTCCCTGACTCTTGAATACATCCTTTTGTTCATTCCCTCGCGACGTGACATGGTAAAATGCGCCAGGATATTCTATTCTTAAGGGTCTGCCCATTTCCACCTTCCTTTGATGCTATGGTTATTCCGGCTCACCTTAGCTTATCAAAAGACAGTCTACTGTCAATGTGTTGACCTGACACTTATATTCTTCCCTTATATTCTTCCTAGACCTGACACTTATATTCTTTCTTATATTCTTTGACACTTATATTCTTTTTAGACCTGACACTTATATTCTTTCTTAGATCGATTCCAGAGTACAGTTTCATTGGGTACCTCCTGATGTTAGAGATTTGTCTCTGTAACAGCATATCAGGAAGTCTTTGCTTTCTCGCTATGCCAGGAGGTGCCTTTTATATGATTATCAGGGCTGCACAATTCATAAATTTTTCCGAATATTTTTTCCAATATTTATTACCATAGCTGCAAAATATTTCTTCACCGACCAATATATTTCTATTTGCTACAATACAAACGTTACCATTTTCGTCTAGCGTTATTTTCGAATTGTTTTTATACTTTGTTTTAACAAAACCCAAAGCATCGTTTGCACATTTAGCAAAACACTTCACTTTCATTGAATCCAATATTGTTCCATCGGGCATGTTTATAAAATATCCATCTTCACCATTTGTTGCTCTGTATTGTGCTTCTTTATCTGATAAAATCTTTCCTTTGAAAATTGAAATTACTTCATCCTTGTAAATTGCAATTGCTGTAAATAAACCATTACCAGAACCAGGTATTTGAGATTCCTTGATATACAAATAGTCTGGCTCTTTAGCTTCGATTTTATATGTTGTTGAATTAGAATATTTTTTAAAGAGGGAAGTGTTGTTCAAATATTTATGATTAATTAGATCCATGGGGGTTAGGTCTCGTTGTTCTTTCACGCTGCGTGCTCCAAGTGAAGAGTTTCCCACCCGATACAGGCAAGCTTGATGTAGATGGGAATCGGCTTGTGTCCGCCGTGATAGTACACGATCGTTCGGCGTGTAATGCCGAGTGCTTTGGCCGCAGCGCTCAGGGAAAGACCGTTACGTTCCATCCAGGCATTGAACTCGGTGACCGGGAAGGCAAGGCCGGCCTGCTCTTTCCCCAGTCGGTAAAGGGAGCAGGCTATGGAGCAGGCTATGGGGTCAGGAGCAGGCTATGGGGTCAGAGCAGGCTATGGGGTCAGGACTTGATAACTTGACTCCAGCAAATCACGCCGTAGCCGTTCCATTTTATCAACAAGCAGGGGATCTTTTTCCCGTAGTTTCTCAATTCGTCGCAGGGCACATGTTAACGTCGAGGGGTCTCGTCCCACGTGCCTCGCTAACTCCGTCAGCTTCCCACTGCTAAGCTCTAGCGTCGCCCACGCCGCAAGGCCTCTAGCTTCGGAAGTGACCCGGTCTCGACCCTGCGCACTGAGACGATCATCGCGGATATCATAAAGCCTCTTCACGGCTCCAACTACGGCATTCACGTCAGGTTTTTGTTCCGGCAGAGATTCCACCTCTGCAAGCACGCCATCGACGAAATGGTCATCTCCAAAGATGCGGCTGTCGATGTTCTTCTCCCCATGAAACTCCTCCCGACGGCCTTCCGCCAATCTCTCGCCCACAAATACCGCAAACTTTATACGAGCATCCGTTACATTGGTGGAGAACTGGGAAAGGATGAAATCGGTTTCGAGCCATGGAAGGCTCTCCTTGCCAAGATATGCCTGGTGACTGCTCCACCGGTAATTTTCCGGCTGCCCCGAGATCCGCGCCCGTACTGGATTGAGGTGAATGTAGGATGCCAGCTCCAAAAGGTAAGCGTCGGCATCTACCATAACAGCCTTATATCTGCCCTGGAAAACGTGACCCGACTTTTTGTGCCGCCAGTTGAACCACTGCGTGTACCTCAGAGACACGTTCTGCATGATTCTTGATAAGGGTATATCGCTCACCTGAATCTCCAGATGTACATGGTTTGTCATCAGGCAAAAGGCGTGAATTCGGTGCTGGAATCGCTCGCACGATTTCTGGAGAATCTCATAGAAACGATACCGGTCCTTATCATCTGAGAAAATATCCTGACGTGCATTGCCACGAACGATTACGTGGTAAATTGCACCAGGCGTGTGTATGCGGGGTTTTCGTGCCATGGTCAGAGAATACCACTGATATTCAAATTATCAAGTCCTGACCCCATAGCCTTCCCATAAACCAGTTTCGTACGACCCCAAGAAAAAATTAGAAAAAGACCTACAAGACTCCAATTTCAAGAACGCATGGGAAGCCTTGGAAGATGAATTTGCAGCTTTGGATGCCCTACTTATGGCGCGTCGTCAGGCTGGGATGACTCAAGAGCAAGTGGCGGCCAAAATGGGTGTTTCTCAACCATCATTGGCAAGAGTAGAAGCGTCACTTGGATCTCACCGTCATTCTCCGTCGCTTGAGATGCTCCGCAAATACGCTGCCGCTGTCAACTGCAAGCTGGAGATTCGGCTGATACCACAGCATTCGTGACGTTGCAACCTCTCGGGTCGAAACCACTTCAATCATCGACAAAAGTACCCAGTGCGGGGAGCCAATTTTTCGGCTCCCCGATTTCTGATGTTGCTTTCAATGATTTGTCGATTCATTTTCATTCAGTCTTCAACCTCTCATCTTTTTCTCCGTACAAATCCGTCTCGTCAGAGTACTCTATCACTTCAAATTTTTCATACAGCCACTCATGATCGGTTGTCCAATCATACTCGCCAATAGAGCTAACCAACCACACGCAGTCGAGCCCGTCCTGCCTTGAGTAGTAGCCGATAGTCCTTATTTCGCCTTTTTCGTGACTCTGTCGTTTGGCGTGAGGCCACAGTTTTTTGAGACGAACTATCGATCAGGGCGGTATGGGAATTTTCTTCATATTTTCTTCCGTCCAACGGTTCGGCGGATCAAATGCGGAGCGAAGCGGAGACATTTTGCATCCCGCCTGTTATACCCTTATCTGTCATAGGCAGTAATTAGCTGCCTTGTAATTTCAAAAACAAATAGAAGTATATTGCATGTAATTTGTGTCTGAATTTCCGGAAATAATTTTGCTGATATAACTACCTAAGTCATGTGGTGATATATTCTTGAAGTCCTGCTGTCTAATTACAATCATTGCGTTATTGCATGAATCAGTTATCTCAACTTCATTATCAAGGATATTGATCGTATGAATATTTGCAAAATCGACAGACACTGAGAATAATCTCTTCCTAAAAATAATTCGTTGCTCTTCCAAACTAATAGTAATTTCAGGAGGCGCAGATGATAGAGGTATTGCTATCATAAGTAATCCTAACACCAACATGATTTCATAAGTAGAATTACTGAAATGTAGCATGATGATGTATGTCAGTAACAATAGGCATCCAATTCCTCCTGACACATGGTAAATATAAAATAAACTACGGAAATTGTTTGAATGAATTCTTACTTTGTCCATTGTTTCCCTCCTATGACAGTTAGTTAATGGAATGATGCTAGAAGTAGCGTTTTTATATTTGATAAACTCTTCACCAAATTCTTTTTCCAATAACTCATCCTCGGCCTTCGCACGAAGAATAACAGGAACAAGTGTCGTCAGCAGCATTCCAATAAATCCCGGAATGCTCCCCAGCACCAACCCTGGCAGAGACCCCAGGATTAAGACACCTAAATACGACGGATGTCGAATAAATCTGTATGGGCCAGAGATTATCAATCTAGCTGAGTCTGGCCTCACGACATCGTAGGTGAATGATTTCCCCAAATGGGCAATAGTCCATATCCGGATGAAAAGTCCTGCGGAACAGAGTGTGATCATGCAGGCCATAAACCATGAAGGAATGGCTACCGTAGACCAGTTATAATGGAGGTCAAGCCACGAATATATGGCAAAGAGAGGCCAAATCATCCGGCTGATTTTAATTAATGTTCGTTTTGGTGATGTGCTATAACAAGGCCTTGTAAGGCCAATAAATAATTCAACAGAGACCCAGCAAAGCAATATCAGTATCAACATCATCAGAAAAATGTCGGATGCAATTTGTTTTGCGAAAATTGGAGCAGGAGCCAATGTAATAAATCCAGCTAAAGTCATTGAGAATTTCTTCATGTCTCACCTTTGCTTTCTATTTGGTATAACTCGTTAATCACCGGTTTCAGCATATAAGGAACAAGTTCCTTATATGGCAAACCGGCTGCCTATATAGTGAATATTGCGGTTACCGATATACGTAACTTTGACCTGTTTTTTCTGTTCCCAGCGGTTATAAGTACGTTCCGTATATCAGTAGCTTATGCCCTTTATACGATACCAGCCACGACTTTCCATCATAAGGGTCTTTACCGTGCCCCTTATGGTCATTCCCTCGCTATCCTTTTAACCAGTTCTGCATTCTCCCGGATAGAATCATACCGTACCCGCCAGAGCCTCTCCGTTGGGTCCCAGCGCCCTCCAGCCGCTTTCAGCAATGTCTTCTCGGTGTACGGTATCATGACGGCCACCATGTCCGAGGTCCGATGGCGCTGGGAAAGCTTGACCGGCCTCTCGTCCACAATGATCTCAACCGTCTTCAGCCGCATTCCCCGGATTTCATCCCGCAAGCACAAAACCGCTCAGAAAAAACCTATTAACGCGCCCTAAAATACGCCCGAATACCCGTCAAGTCAAGGCGTTATCGGCTGCGGCCCATTCCCCGGCCGACTCTTCCCATTGCCATTTGCACAACGGTGTGTTAATGATATCCTGTTGAAATAATGTAATAAAAGGATGTTACAAATGAAATTCACCGAGTTAAATCTGCCGGAACAGGTGCTTCTGGGCATCGCCGACACCGGCTTCACCGAGTGCACACCCATCCAGGAAAAGGCCCTGCCGCCTGCCTTGGCGGGCAAGGACGTGGCGGGCCAGGCCCAGACCGGCACGGGCAAGACCGCCGCCTTTCTCATCTCCCTCTTCACCCGCCTCCTGAAACAGGAAAAAATCGGCACCGAACATCACCCGCGGGCGCTGATCCTCGCCCCCACCCGGGAGCTGGTGGTGCAGATCGAGAAGGACGCCCAGCAGCTGGGCAAACACACCGGCTTCACCATCCAGGCCATTTACGGCGGCGTGGACTACATGAAGCAGAAAAACGCCCTCAAGGAAGGGGTGGACATCGTCATCGGCACCCCGGGACGGCTCATCGACTACCTGAAGCAGAAGGTCTACTCCCTGAAGAACATCGAGGCGCTCGTTATCGACGAGGCGGACCGGATGTTCGACATGGGATTCATCGCCGACCTGCGCTTCATCCTCCGCCGTCTCCCCCCGTTCGATGAGCGCCAGAACCTGATGTTCTCCGCCACCCTCAACCAGCGGGTCATGGAGCTGGCCTACGAGTTCATGAACGTGCCGGAAAAGGTCGCCGTCACCCCGGAACAGATGACCGCCGAGCGGGTCGAGCAGGTCATCTATCACGTGTCGCGCAAGGAGAAGTTCCCGCTCCTGTTGGGGCTCCTGCGCAAGGAGGGGATGGAGCGGACCATGATCTTCGTCAACACCAAGCGGGAAGCGGAGTTCCTCTTTGACCGGCTCAATGTCAACGACTTCCCGGCGCGGGTCATCTCCGGCGACGTGGAGCAGAGGAAACGCCTCCGCATCCTGGAAGACTTCAAGAGCGGCAAACTGCCGATCATGATCGCCACCGACGTCGCCTCCCGCGGCCTCCATATCGATGGGGTCTCCCACGTGATCAACTACGACCTCCCCCAGGATGCCGAGGATTACGTGCACCGCATCGGCCGCACCGCCCGGGCCGGGGCCGAAGGTAAGGCCATCTCCCTGGCCGACGAGGATGGGGCGCTGTACCTGGAGGACATCCACGAGTACATCAAGGAGAGGATTCCGGTGGAGTGGGCCGAGGATGAGCTGTTCGTCCACGATTACATACGGAGCAAGCCGAGGCCGAAACCCGCAGCGAAACCCCACGGCAGGGCTCCCGCTCCAAGACATGGCAAACCAGCGGGGAAACATACTGAGAAGCCCGCTGAAAAGAGCGCCGAGAAACCCGCCGGCGAGGGTGAGGCAGGAGAGAAGCGGCGCCGCCGGCCGCGAAAGAAAAAGCCGGCCGGTGAAGGACAGCCCCAGTAGCCATGAAGAAGGGAAAACCAGCCAAGAAATATTCCCAAGCTGGGCGGGTCCATGACATCATCCGCCTCATCGAAGCCCGCCACGGCATCACCATCGAAGAACTGGCCGAGGAAACCGCCGTCAACCGCCGCACCATCCACCGCGACCTGAATGCCATCCAGGAGGCCGGCTATCCGCTGGTCTCCGAATGGCTGAACGGGAGCAAGGCCTACCGCTTCCTCACCCGTTTCAAGGATGTCCCCCCGATCAACTTCACCCTCCAGGAACTGATGACCCTCTCCTTTCTCCGCTCCCAGCTCGACATCCTCAAGGGAACCCCCTTCCGGGAAGACATGGAAGCCATCTTCCACAAGGTCAATTCGGTACTTCCTCCCCGCTACGCCGCCCACATGGAGCGGATCGCCAGGGTGTCCCTGCCGCTTTTGCAGGGAGGACGCGATTACGGCAAGGTTGCGGAGCCATTGAAGCTGATGCGCGACGCCCTCCTCTACCAGTACCGGCTGACCCTGGGCTATCGCCCACCGGGCAAAAGAAGAACGGCCGAATACAAGGTCGATCCCTACACACTGATCTTCTACAAGGGTGGGCTCTACCTGCTCGGCTACGCCCATAACCGCAAGGCGCTCCGCACCTTTGCCGTGGAGCGGATCAGCCATGTCAGGGTGGAAAAGGAACGGTTTGAAATGCCGGAGGAATTCCGGCCAGAGGAGCAACTGAAGAGCGCCTTCGGCATAGTGGAAGAGAAGGCCATGACGGTCAAGGTCAGGTTCTCCCCGCAGATAGCCCATGCGGTCGGCGACCGGCTCTGGCACCCGACCCAGAAGATACGGCGGGAACGGGACGGAAGCGCGCTCCTCTCCTTCACCGCAGGGGGGAGAATGGAGATTATTTCCTGGATTCTTTCCTATGGACGCTATGCCGAGGTGCTGGAACCGGAGGATCTGCGGGAAGAGGTAAAGGGAATCGTAACGGAGATGGCAGGGATGTATTAAGGCGGTCGGCGGTCGGCGGTCGATGGTTCATCAACGTCTACTGCCGACTGCCGACTGCCGACTGCCGACCGCCGACCGCCTGTACATGGTATTTCCCTATTCGACAACAACTTGCGAAACTTTAACAGTAACCCCACTAATATTCCACGTTTCTCGCAGGTGGCGCAAAAGCCGCCAAGTTGACAAAAATGCGGCCATGCTCTATAAAGGTGAGACTTTCTGGAGGCCGGATGGAAACCGATATTATGACCCCTTTGAAAACTGTTCTCCTCGACCGCATACTGTCGAAGGGCCGAATCACCTTTGCCGATTTCATGGCAGCTTGTCTCTATGAGCCGGGGCTCGGCTACTATACCTCTCCGGGGCGCAAGGTCGGAGCGGAAGGGGACTTTTACACGAGCATGAACGTCCACCTGGTATTCGGCCGCCTGGTCGCCAGGGAAATCTGCCGCATGTGGGAAAGCATGGGCTCTCCCGGCCGGTTCGACATCATCGAGGCCGGCGCAGGCGCGGGGCAACTGGCAAAGGATATTCTCGATACCATCGCGGGAATCAACCCACCATTTTACGACACCCTGACCTATTGCCTGGTCGAGAAGGAACCGACCCTCAAGGAAGCCCAAAAGGCCAAGCTTGCAGACCACCTGGCGCGCCTCGACTGGCATACGCCGGAAGAGCTCGCCGAGGGCGGATCGACCTTCAGCGGCTGCCTCTTGTCCAACGAGCTGATTGACGCCATGCCGGTCCACCTGGTGGAGATGACCCCGGCCGGACTCATGGAGGTCTACGTCACGGCATTGGATGGCGAATTCGGGGAAATGCTTGACGAACCGTCCACACCGGAGCTGGCCGCCTACCTGAAACGCCTCGGCATCTCGCTTTTCGCAGGTCAGCGGGCCGAGATCAGCCTGGCGGCCATAGGTTGGCTGGAAGCAGCGGCAAAAGCTGTTGAAAAGGGATTCGTCCTGACCATCGATTACGGCTATCCTGCCGATGAGCTCTACGCGCCTATGCGCAAGAACGGCACGCTCCTCTGCTACTACCAGCACACAACGGAAGAAAGCCCCTATATCCGCGTCGGCCTTCAGGACATCACCAGCCATGTGAATTTCACGGCCCTCATGGAGCGGGGCGAAGAACTGGGGCTGCACACGGTGTGGTTCGGCGAGCAGTACCGTTTCCTTTTGGGCGCAGGGCTCATGGAGGAGATGCTCGCCCTTGAAAAAAGCTGCGCATCCGAAACGGAACTTATTAAAAACCGGCTGGCGCTCAAAAAACTCATGCTTCCCGACGGCGGCATGGGCGATACCTTCAAGGTGCTGATCCAGGCAAAAGGCGTGGATAATCCGCAGCTTCTATGCATGAGGGACTGGGGGAAATGCTTTTGACAGGCATCTGGATGATGCTAGACTTGACTCAACCACCAACGTTCTTAAAAGGATACGCATTTGCAGAACGAGATGAAGGCACTTGTTTTTGATCTGGACGGCACCCTCTATGTCAACAACGACCTGGGCATGAAAATATCCAGTGTTGCCTGCCGCTACCTTGCGGACATGAAGGGTGTCACACACGATGAGGCTGACGCACTCATCAGGCAGACAAAAGAGAACCTGTCCCGATCAAGCGGTTTCGATTCAACCCTGAGCCACGCAATAATGGCCCTCGGCGGAGATCTCCGTGCACTGCACAACCGCTTTGCAGAGGAGATACGCCCCCAGAGCTTTCTCAGCCGTGACCGGCGGGTGGTGGATCTGCTGCAGACCCTCAGCGAGAATTTCGAGCTTTACCTTTACACCAACAACAACCGTCGGCTGTCGACCGCAATCATGGATCTGATCGGCGTAAGCGGACTATTCAGGCGCGTCTTCACCATTGAAGATTTCTGGCGGCCAAAACCGGATCGGGACAGCCTGGAAACCATCCTGAACGTGATTGACAGAAAGCCCGGCGAATGCCTGTTTATCGGGGACCGTTACGACATCGACCTGCGCCTCCCCGCAACGATGGGGTGCGCGGTGTTTCTCGTCAACAGCGTGGTGGAACTGCTTTCCCTTGCAAAACTACTATCAAAGGAGCTGTAAATGAGCAACAACAAGAAAGAGGTACTGGACGCCCTGATGCGGGCCATGGAAATCGAAAAAGAGACCTTTGATTTCTATACCGGGGCCGAACAGAAGACCTTTAACCTTGCCGGAAAGCGGATTTTCAAGTGGCTGGCCAAGAGCGAGGAGCAGCACTACCTAAAACTGAGCGAACTCTACACATCACTTGACGAGAGCGGCCGCTGGGTCTTCTACGGCGGCTCTACCATCACCCTGGAACCGGAAACTGAAGGGACGCATGTCGGCTTCGAAACCAGCGACCTTGAAGCCCTGCAAATCGCCATGGATATCGAAAAAAAGGGAATCGCCTATTTCGACGAACTGTTGCAGAAAACCGTCGATCCTGACGGCAGGATGATGCTCCAGACACTGCGGGACGAAGAAGCCGAACACCTGCGGGTGATTACGGAAAAATATCAGGGGATTAAAGGCGGTAAATAGGCGGTCGGCAGTCGGCAGTCGGCAGTCGGCAGTCGGCGGTCGGCGGTCGGCGGTCGGTGGTCGGTGGTCGGTGGTCGGTGGTCGGTGGTCGGCGGTCGGCGGTCGGTGGTCGGCGGTCGGTGGTCGGTGGTTGCATGGTCCTCCATTAAGGAGCAGTGATGGCGACACGTCTGGAAAAAGATACACTCGGCACAGTTGAGGTTCCCGCTGAAGCATACTACGGTGCACAGACCGCCCGGGCTGCGGCAAATTTTCACATTTCCGGGTTACGGCCCCACCCTGCCCTCGTCTGGGGCACCCTGGTCATCAAAAAGTGCGCGGCCAAGGCCAATATGGCCACCGGCCGCCTTGACGAAAAGATCGGGGCCGCCATTGTGCAGGCCGCAGAAGAGTCGCTGGCCGGAAAATTCGCCGGGCATTTCGTCGTCGACCCCTTCCAGGCCGGCGCCGGCACCTCCCACAACATGAACGTCAACGAAGTGCTTGCCAACCGGGCCAACGAGCTGCTCGGCGGAGCACTCGGCGCATACGACCGGGTGCACCCCAACGATCATGTCAACATGGCCCAGTCCACCAATGATGTTTTTCCCACAGCCATGCGTCTCTCGGCATTGCACATGCTCTTCCTCCTTCACCAGGAACTGGAAACCCTGTGTGATGCACTGCACGCCAAAGGTACGGAGTTCGACCGGATCCTCAAATCGGGACGCACCCACCTCCAGGATGCAGTCCCTATCCGGCTCGGCCAGGAGTTCGAGGCCTACGCCGCAGCCATGGAAAAAAACCTGGCCGGCCTCGAACGCTGCCGCCCCAATCTCTGTGAACTGGGCCTCGGCGGGACTGCGGTAGGAACCGGCCTCAATGCCGAAGCGCGCTATATCGACCTGGTGATCGAAGAAATCGGCAGGGAAACGAGCCTGCCGGTGTACAGAGCGGCCAACATGGTCGAAACCACCCAAAATATGGACCCCTTCGTAACCCTCAGTTCCGCTCTGAAAGGGCTAGCCATCAACCTGGTGCGGATCGCCAACGATCTCCGTCTCCTCTCATCCGGCCCGCGGACGGGATTCAACGAAATCAACCTGCCAGCATTGCAACCAGGCTCGTCCATCATGCCGGGCAAGGTCAATCCGGTGATGGCGGAGGTAACCGACATGGTCGCCTTCCAGGTCATCGGCGCCGACACCACGGTAACGCTGGCAGCCCAGGCCGGACAGCTGGAACTGAACGTAATGATGCCGGTGATCGCCTTCAATATCCTCTTTTCCATGGAAATTATAAGAAACAGCGTGAAACAGTTCACCGAATCGTGCATTAAGGGGATTACCGCCAACGAAACGCGCTGCAACAGCAACCTGGAAGCATCGGTGGGACTGGCCACTGTGCTGGCCCCCTACGTGGGGTACGCGGCAGCGGCCGAAGTGGCGAAGGAATCGATGCAAAGCGGACAAAGCATCAAGGAAATCATCATCGCCCGCAAAATCCTCTCACCGGAAAAGCTGGCGGAGATACTCGACCCATATCCATTGACAAATCCCGGAGTGCCAGGGGAAAGGCAGTAAATGGTAAATGGTAAATGGTGGTAACTATTCAGCATATCCCGGGAGCATAGGCTTCTAGCCTGTGTTTCAAGCGGGTTTATCGCTTGAACATGTGTTCAGTTCAAACTTATCAGGCTGATGAAACTTCGCCTGAAGACAGGCAGGATGCCTATCCTCCGACGTCAAAACATATACGCTGAATAGTTACAAATGGTGAATGGTGAAATGTAGGGGCGAACGGCGTTCGCCCTTTGATGAACGTTCATGTTGAACAAATGCGTTGAGCCTTGAACGAAAAACACTAAAAAGGAGAAAACAATGATCGAAGAGGTAAAGAAAGTATTGGATCTGATCCGCCCCAATTTGCAGGCGGACGGCGGCGACGTGGAGCTGGTGGAAGTTACCGAAGACGGCGTGGTGAAAGTGAAGCTGGTCGGCGCCTGCGGCCACTGCCCCATGTCTACCATGACGTTGAAGATGGGTATCGAAAGAACCCTGAAGGAAAAGGTGCCGGGAGTGAAGGAAGTAATTTCCGTCTGATTCCGGGCGCCGCTTGCCGGGCATCATGTGGCTGTCGCTGTCTCATATAACCCAACATCAACGGTTAAGGAGGTGCAACATGTCTTTCAAAGTCAAGTCATTCGGCATAGAAATCAGGCCCATGAAAACAATGAGGGAACTCCACGAGTTTGATGCGATGGTAAACCAGTTTGTCGCGGAAAATGGCGTAAAACGGATCATCTCTGTTTCAGACTCGGCCACGACCGATGACAAGGGAGAGACGATCGGCCTGATAAGGGTAGTCGCTTACGAAGATTAACCGGTAAGGCGCGTGATTACGATCCGCGCCTTTACTTTTTCTCCATTTAAAAGTTATAATAGTTTTGCAGCACATTTATAGACTGCGAGGAGACATCCCCGCTTTTTCTATTCTCGCTCAAAAAATGGCTGAGTATTATGACTTTATTGCGGCGGAAAAGAAAATATCTTGCCTTTCGTTCCCCCAGGTTCTTCAATCTGTTCAGAAGGAACACCGAGGCATTCTCCACCAGGGGAAATCGGGTTGAACTCTTCAAGCAGGGAGGAGAATTTTTCCCGGCCATGTTCCAGGCGATTCACCAGGCCGAGCGCACGGTATGCCTTGAATTTTACATCATTCGCGATGACGCTACCGGCCGCGCTTTTGCCGAAACCCTCCTCGCAGCTGCGGCGCGCGGCGTCAAGGTTTATCTCCTCTATGACTACATCGGTTGTTTTGATACGCCGGGTTCGTTTTTCCGCCGACTGGAAAAGGGAGGAGTCGCCTGCTGTCCATTCAATCCGCCCCCCTTCAGAAAGGGGATTGCCTGGTTCGACAAACGTGATCACCGGAAGATTGCTGTTATTGATGGGAAAACGGCCTTCACCGGCGGACTCAACATCGGCGACGAGTATGCCGGCCACGGCGAAAACGCCCACCGCTGGCGGGATGTGGGAATACGAATAGAAGGCCCGGCTGTCCAGGAATTACAGAGACTTTTCCGGGAAAGCTGGCACAGTGAAAAGCGGAAAGTCCCCGAGGGTTGCGCGGACAACTATCAGCTATCGGACCCACCGGGCGCCGACGAAGTATTCATAGTAAACGGCGGGCCGCACCATAACCGATCTTTCATCCGCAGCGCCTTCCGCATGGCCATTGCCGGGGCCTCCGACAGCATAACCATAGCCAATCCATATTTTATTCCGGGACCGCGCGTTACGCGTTCGTTGTTGCGGGCTGCCGGCCGCGGGGTGCAAGTCCGGCTCATCTTTCCTGCCAAGAGCGACGTGCCGCTGGTCAAGCTTGTCAGTCGGACCTACTATGCGCCCCTGTTGCGAAGCGGCATAGAGATCTTTGAGCGGGAAGGGACCATGCTTCATGCCAAGGTGATGCTCATCGACGAGTGCTGGTCGGTGATCGGCTCGGCCAACCTCGACCAGCGAAGCTTTCACCGTAACTACGAGGTAAATGTCATTGTCGACAGTCTTGAATTCGGCAAACAAGTGGCGGAGATGCTGGCCGTCGATTTGGCGGGATCAAGGCGGATAATGCTCGCGGAGCATGAAAAGCGGGGCTGGTACGTGCGGTTTTTGGAGCGACTCTGCTCGCCGGTAAGTTGGTTCCTGTGAAAAAGATGAAATAATTGTAACTATTCAGCATATCCCGGGAGCATAGGCTTCTAGCCTGTGTTTCAAGCGGGTTTATCGCTTGAACATGTGTTCAGTTCAAACTTATCAGGCTGATGAAACTTCGCCTGAAGACAGGCAGGATGCCTATCCTCCGACGTCAAAACATATACGCTGAATAGTTACAAATAATTAAGCTGAGGGGAATTCTTTCAACACTATTGTGGGGTTCGGATGTTTACTCTGGATACGTCGCTCAGTTTTATTGAAGCCGCAGAATCGGACGTGGTTGAGGTATACCAGTCCACAGCCGCAATCGCCATCACGCCGGAAAACCTTCAAAACCAACCATGTGATGCCTACGTCTGTGCTGTCAAAGAAAATGGCGCCGTTCGTGCCTATGTGGCGCTCTCACTTAAAAACAGCAGAAAGACCCGGATTTACACTCCTGAAGCGTCGGAAGAGCCGGCTGACTACCAACGCCAGCTGGATAAAGCCCTCGATTATGCAAAATCCCTGGGATTTATCATGGAGCGCGTCAACCTGAACTACAGCGTGGCACTTCGGGAGGTGGTCCTGCGCGGCATCCGCGTGCTGCGCCCCGTAAGCGCGCCCCGTCTCGCCGCGAAACAAAGGGCTGAAGCCGAAAAAGCCGCGGCGCAACAGGCCGAGACGGACCGGCGCGCTGCTGAAGAAGCAAGGATGAAGGCTGAAGAAGAACGACTCAACGCAGAGAAAGCCGCCAGGATAAAGGCCGAGCAGGAACGGCGCGCCGCAGAAGAGGCGGTACGGATAAAGGCCGAGCAGGAACGGATCGCTGCGGAAGAGGCGGCCAGGATAAGGGCCGAGCAGGAGCGGATCGCTGCGGAAGAAGCGGTACGGATAAAGGCCGAACAGGAACGGCGCGCTGCGGAAGAAGCGGCAAGGATAAGGGCCGAGCAGGAGCGGATCGCCGCTGAAGAGGTGGCACGGATAAAGGCCGAGCAGGAACGGATCGCCGCGGAAGAAGCGGCACGGATAAAGGCTGAGCAGGAACGGATTGCCGCTGAAGAGGCGGCACGGATTAAGGCCGAGCAGGAACGGATCGCCGCGGAAGAAGCGGCACGGATTAAGGCCGAGCAGGAACGGCGCGCAGCTGCGGCAGCCGCCGCAATGAAGGCCGAAGAAGCAATGCGCGCCGCCGAAATCGCCGCAGAAGAGCGGATGGAAGCAGAGAGAATTGCCGCGGAAAAAGTTGCTTTTATTAAACAACTGAATGAAAAGACCGCTGAAGAACGACGCGCTGCCGAAGAACTGATAGCTAAACTGGCCGAGGCAGAAAGATGCGCTGCCGAGACAGTTGCAGAACAAAGAGATATGGCCGAACGGACCAAGGCTGACAGGATCGCTGCGGAAAAGACTGTTGCTGAAATGGCCGAGGAAGAACGAATCGCGGCGGAAAAGGCAATGGCAGCACAGCAAGCCGAGCAAGCAGCCACCGCAGAGAGGCTGGCGGCGGAAGAAGTAGCCAGGGTAAAAACGGAAGCAGAAAAGATTGCCGCTGCAAAAGCCATTGAGGAGAAAGCCGCTGCAGAAAAGGCAAAGGCGAACAGAATCGCGGGAGAAGAAGTCACTGCATTAATTGCAGAAGTTGAAAAAGGGAGTGCAGGGAAATACACCGAAGCTCAGAACGCGGAAAAAGCCGCCGTTGCCGCGAGACTGGCTGCGGAAGAGTTGCTCCGGTTTAAAGAGGAAGAGCTGAGGGCCGCCGCCGAGTCAGCCGAAGCCGAGCGGGCCGTGATAGAGCAGATGGTCCTTGAAAAGATTAATGCTGAAAATGCAGCACTTGAAAAGGCAAAAACAGAACAGGCTGTTGCAGAAAGCATGACGTCAGAAAAGTTTGCCAGGGTAAAAGCAACGGAAGAACACAGGGCTAAGGATGAAACTGCCAAAGAAAAGGCCGACGCCGAACGGTTGGCGGCCGAAGAAGCGGCTAAAGCAAAAGCCGAAGCAGAACGTCTGGAAGCTGAAAAAGCAAAGATAGAGGCGGAACGGCTGGCAGCCGAGGAAGCGGCTAAAGTAAAGGCCGAAGCAAAACGACTGGAGGCGAAGGCTGAAGCGGAACGGATCGCATCTGAAAAAGCTGCCGGAGAAAAGGCGGAAGCGGAGAGAATCGCCGCGGAAAAAGCCGAGGAGCAAAGGATAGCGGCCGCCAAGGCTGCCGCCGGAACGGAAAAAACAGCGGCAGTAACTGCAACCGCCAGCCCTGAGCCCGGCCCGACCGTAAATCACGATGACCCTTTTGCCTTCCTGGGACAGGAGGCGGGATGGTCAGCCGGCTTCGGCGGCCGTTCGTCCGGGAACGGCACAGAGTTTATCCTTGACAGATCGAGGAAATGGATCGAATTCTCCACGGTCGAAGACGTCATCGCCCTGCAACAGTCGATAAACCTGGCCCGTGCCGCCCTGGAAGGGAACGCAAACCAAAACTGCAAAGGGTACATCTGCACCGTAAGCGAAGGGGGTAACGCCCATATCTACGTTGCCATATTCCTTACCGACAGCAAGAAGGTGCTGGTTTATACCCCGGACAAGCAACCCGGCTCCCCCGACGCATGCGCCAATGCCACCGATGACGCGGTCCACTTTCTTGAACTCATCGGATTCATGATGGATAGCGTAAAACTGGGCGCGGACAAGGAAAGCCGCGCAGCCGCAATCGGCAAAATTCCCGTTCTGCACCAGAACTGACTGGATATTTATCAGCAGTGTCCGATTAGGAAATTGCAGCTTAACGTTTGAGATTGAAAGCACCGCCTTGCACCCTCCCCCGCCCCCTCCCATCGAAGGGAGGGGAGCTTATAATTCCCTCTCCCCTGGTGGACCCAAATTGCGGGCCTAAAGGAGAGGGCGAGGGAGAGAGGGGATTGCGCTGGTTGCAAAAAGCTAACAGGACAGTATTGGATATTTATGATAAAAAATGATTCCCGCCAACTTCTTGAGTTTGACAAGATCCTCACCTTTATCGCCGGTTTCGCCAACAGTACCCCATCCCAACAGGCCATAGCCGAAATCCTGCCTCTCGGCACGCGGGAAGCCATCGAAAAACGGTTCGGCCAGGTTGAGGAAATCAGGCGACTTGCACAGATAGGCGTACCGCTGAGACTCTCACCCTTTGAAGATATCGCTCCGCTGCTGGAAGAGGTGCGCCCCGAAGGGGCAGTGCTCGATCCCCACGATCTTGTCGTCCTCACCCCGCTTCTTCAGACCCTCGCAGCCATAGCGAAACAGTTCGGCTATCGTACCGATATACCCCTTCTCCATGAGCTGGCCGGGCACCTGACCGGCTTCCCGCACATTCTCGACCGCCTTGAAGTAACCCTCGATTTCGAGGGGAACATACTCGACACGGCTTCACGCCTCCTCCAGGACTTGCGCGCGCGCAAAAGGGGGCTGACTGCGCGGATACGGAAACGGCTCGAGGAGATTGTCCGCGAACCGAGGGTGGCGATTTTCCTCCAGGACGAATTCGTCACCCAGCGCGGGGGGCGGTGGGTGATTCCTGTGCGCATGGATTCAAAGGGGATGGTGGCAGGGGTCGTGCATGATGTCTCCAACACAGGTGAAACTGCGTTCATGGAACCGCTGGAGATCATCGGCCTCGCCAATGAACTGGAGAACCTGGCCGCGGAGATAAAGGCGGAAGAGATCCGCATCATCCGCGACATCTGCCGGGAAATCCGCATTGCAGCCGACGGAATCGGTTCGGAATTTGCCACCCTGGTGCAGCTCGACATGCTGAACAGCATCGCACGCTTTGCCGAGCTGATACAGGCTCATCCCCCCAGCGTGAGCGAGACCCCGCTGATCATGCTGAGGCAGGCTCGCCATCCGCTCCTCATGCTCATGCACAGGCAAGGGGGCGGACAGGAACCGGTGCCGCTCGATCTTCATCTCGGTGATATCCCCGATACCGCTACAGTTATGATCATAACCGGCCCCAACGCCGGCGGCAAGACCATCGCCATCAAGACCGTCGGGCTCCTTATCGTATTGGCCCTGGCCGGGATTCCGATCCCCGCCGACCCTTCATCCACCATCCCCTTGGCCGACGACCTGCTCGTCGACATGGGGGATGACCAGTCCATAGAAAGCAGCCTGTCGACGTTCTCCGCCCATGTGGCCAATATGGCGGAAATACTTCAACAGGCGGGCAGGCGCAGCATTGTCCTGATGGACGAACTGGGAACCGGCACCGAACCGGGCCAGGGTGCGGCCATCGCATGCGGCGTGTTGAAAGAGCTGCAGGAAAAAGGCGCCCTCGTCCTTGCCACCACTCACCTGACCGATATCGTCGCCTTTGTCCACCGCACCGAGGGGATGACAAACGCCTCCATGGAGTTCGACCAAAGGACCCTCACCCCCCTTTACCGGCTCCAAGCGGGGGAACCCGGGCAATCCCACGCCATCGAGATCGCCAGGCGTTACGGCATGCCCGCCGGCGTCATCAAATTCGCCCAGGACATGCTCGGAACCCGGGAAGCGGAGTTCCACTCGCTTCTGGCCGAACTGAAGGAAAAACGGCTCCGCTATGGAGAGCTCCTGGCTGACACGGAAACGCGTGAAAAAAGAGTGGAAGAGCGTGAACGGCTCCTTGCCGTGCGCCTGGCCCAGGCGGAAGAGGCGAAACAGGAGGCCATGGGAAAGGCCTTCTTGCAGGCGCGGGAGATAGTCGCCGCCGTCAAACGGGAAACAAGGGCCATCCTCGACGAGGCAAAACGGGAAAAGAGCCGCGAGGCGCTGAAAAAACTGGACACCATTGAAAGCAGCGTAGAGAAGCAGCTCCGGGAATATCAGGGGGAAAAACCCCTTTCACTGGACGAGCTGCGTCCCGGTGACCTGGTCTTTGTCCGCTCCATAGGCTTCGATGCAACCATCGTCAAGATCGACGGGAAGCAGCAGAGGTTGCGGGTAAAGGCAGGCCAGAGGGAAGTGGAAGTGCCACTGGCGGATATTGCCGCAAAAAAGGGGAAGCAGCTCAAGGAAATAAAATCGTCCCGGAGGAAAACCGCCGACGAAGCAGAAGCATCTCACGAACTGAAGCTCTTGGGATTACGGGTGGATGCCGCCCTTTCCCTGCTCGAACCCTTTCTCAACCACGCCTCCCTTGCCGGACTCGGAGAAGTGAGGATCATCCACGGCACGGGGACAGGGGCGCTGATGAGGGCGGTACGCGAATACCTGGACGGACATCCGCTGGTCAGGGAATTCCGCAGCGGCGAACAGTTCGAGGGGGGGAACGGCGTGACCATCGTCACCATGCGCTGACGAGGCGTTCAGCGCGCAGCATATTCATCTTCATCGACATCCTACCCTCCTAAGCCGGACAAGCCGGAACCAAAATATTTTATTTCACGCAACGACACGACGACGCGACGTTTTAAAACCATAAACCAACAATTTGTCTAAAAGTCTTTCGTTGCGTCGTTGCGTCGTTGCGTGAGTCATGTCTTGCCCCGCGTCAATCTGCGTCCAATTGCCGTTTCCAGGCTCAACGATTTCTTATCCCCCAAAAGCTCACACCTAATTAAAAAATTATATTTTAATATACTTGAATACCGATAATCATTCCCATATATTGCGAAATAATGCAGTTAAAACAAAAGGATAAAGTGTAAAAAATTTTTACACTTTCGCATCGTTTTTAATTTTATTTATTAGATTGCTTCGGAGGGGAAGATGTTCCGCAAATATTCGAGGACGATAGCGGCCGTTGTTTTGTGCTTTTTCACCTGGACTTCCGGCGGGGTGTTCAGCATCGCCAATGCGGCTCAGGTTGAGGCCAGGAAGGCAAAGACGCAACGTCAGGAGAAAAAGCCGGAAGGGGCGGAGGAGAAATTTTCCAAAGTCACCGGGGAGATGGAGGAGATACTTTCCGACCCGAAGGAGGACATTGAAGCCAAGAAAGGTCGCCTGCGGGCCAAAGAGGCGGAGGTGGAGGCGCTCGATGTGGATATCCGCAAGCAGTTCGCCGAGACGGAGAAGCGGCTTAAGGATGCGAAGCTCCCGGCCGAGATTCTAGAGCGGCATCGCCGGTTCGTGAAGCACTATGATGACAACCTGGCCGAATTGAAGTGGAATATCGAGCGGGTTGAGAAGGCAAAGGATAAGAAAGAGGCAGAGGTAGAAATCGAGAAGACTCGGAAACACCTGGAAAAGGTGAAGACGCCGTCGCTGCATCAGAAGCTTGATCCCAATAACCTTCCCCACAGGCAGCCGAAGGTGATAAAGCGCGAGCCGCGGCTGAAGAAGGAAGAGTTTGAGCGGGATTTAAAGAAAGACAAGAACGCATGGAGAAATGAAAAGCGGATTATGGTAGCCTCAGCAGGGTCTTTGGCCGGGCTGCTTACCTCCAGCATGGTCAATGCCGTTACCCCACCCTCTGCCGCCGATCTGGCGGAGACTGTTGACGTCCATTTGACTCCTGAGATCAGGGCCAAGGCCCTGGAACTGGGGAACAATCCGGTGAAGATTTATGAGTGGGTGCGGAACAACATCGACTATCAAGTCTATTACGGCTCGCTCAAGGGAGCCCAACAGACTTTGCTGGAAGGTGCTGGAAATGATTTCGATTAGGCGAGTCTCTTGATTGCACTGCTGAGGGCTTCAAATATCGCGGCAAAATATGTTTACGGAACCGTCGAAATCCCGATTGAAAAGGTTATGGGGTGGCTAGGCGTGACCGATCCGAGAATGGCTGCTAATATTCTAGCAACACAGGGAATTCCGGTAAAACTCATAAACGTTGGAGGCACGATAAAATCCGTGCAAATAGAGCATGCGTGGGTTTCAGCATGGATTGATTACATTCCTTCGCGGGGGGCTGTTCATAAGCAGGGAGACACCTGGATTCCCCTTGACCCCAGCTTTAAGCAATATATTTCTCAAAAAGGGATTGACATGTATTCCCTCATGGGCTTCAACGCCGATCAGTTCTTGCAAGCGTATGTCGGCGACTCCCGTGATACAACTGCATATCAGGACTACGGCAGACGCCTCGTTGATTTTGTTGATTCAAACCTCCCCGACGCTACTATCGAGGATGTATTCGGGGCTTCGACAATGCGGTTGTCGAAGGAAATCGTCAAGAAAGAATACCCGTATCTCATGGGAACCTTACCTTATAAAGTCATTGCCAAAGGAGGGCAATTCGACGAGATACCTACTTCCAAGCGCTACTCGATCAATTTTCAAATGGAGGGGAATTCATGGGATGGCACATCCGGCCTCAATTACACCGACTGGCTCAGCACCACTGCTGATAGCCGCATTACGCTTTCCTACGAGCCTGCCGCGACAGCAGATGAAGCCTTGGTAGCACAATATGGCGGAATGATCCTTGCTGTCCCCCCATACCTTCTGAACGTAAAGCCGGTTTTAAGGATCAACGGCACGGCTGTAGCTCTTGGAGCCCCTATTGGCCTTGGGAAAGACCAGAATATCGCGATCAGCTTTGCCGGACCCGATGGTGACACGGATCGTATCCAAAACATCATCACTGCCGGTGCTTATTCGGCAATTATTCTCCCTGTTCAGAATACGCCGAGCGCAACGCCATCCAAAAACATGGCAGCGCTTATTGAGAACGCAAAGAGATTCAATGCACCGGATATTACCCTGGATGACCTTTTGGGCCAAATGCTGCACACAATCGGTATTTCCTATTTCTATCATCTCGGTTTTGAAAACGATATCTATGCAAAAACACTGCAACTCGAAAACCGACACCAGCCCTCTGAGGCCATGGTTACACATGGTGTCACTGTGAGCTACATGTTCGGGATACCCCGCTCCGTATCCGAGGGGGGAGTCAATATAGACGTGGACAGAAACATAAACAGCGTCTTCTCAGCCATGCAGGACAAGGAACGAGAGAGAGCCTTCATGCTTCTATCCGGTCTCTCTTCCTCCGCATGGGAAAATAGGATATTGGAGGAGTTCTTTGATGTTCCCTCGGTCTCTGCTGTCCGGCTTCTCAAATATGCCTCCGAGAAGGGCATTCCTCTGTACACCATCGATAGCGCAAATTTGAACGATATTATGCCTCAGCTTCAGGTTGGAACTGAGGTGAAAAGCGATATTTTAGATGCCGTGAATGCTGGCAAAAAAGTCATTGTCTCGAAAACCGAAGTGACATACAACCAATGGGTTGGCACGGGGTACATAGTCATAAACCCAAATACCGGCGCTGCGGGGTATATGATCAGCGGTGGACTTGCAGGAGGGGGAACAGGTTCACTTCTACAGTGTCATGGATCAGGAACTGGTAGTGCAGGTGTCTCGGGAAGCTGTTCTTTCAGAACACCGCCACCTTATGGAGCGCCACCGCCGATCTTGTCCCAGCCACCTCTAGATCCATCGTTTTGGGGCTTACGTCTTTTATTTATTGCAAGGTCACTTATTGGAACTCCCTATGTGTGGGGAGGCAGTACCATAGAGCCGGGCTTCGACTGCTCTGGTTTTGTGCATGAAGTCTTTGGGGTCTCCGGTCTCAAGCTTCCCGAGCACACGGCAGCAAATCAATATAAAGTTTGTGAGAGTAATAATTGGCTGCGACCTTATGACTATCGTTTGCCAGGGGATATAGTCTGGAAATCCGACTATAAACATGTGGGTATTTACGCTGGAGAAAATAGTATTGAATGGCCACCAGCATCAAATAACACAACGCCTACAGTTGATACGGTAGTACATGCATCAGGGAAACCTTGCGGTGGTCCTAAGTCTTGCATACCAATTGAACAGTGTGATGGCGGAAATCCTCCTTGTGGAAAATTCAGAAGGGTTATTGAATCACCACTTTCCACAAACAACTCAGTGATCGGATCATCATTTTTTGGTACGCCAGCAGATAAAGTCGGAAGAGCAAAATAAATTCTCGAATGGAGGGAATAATGAAAAAACAACTTATTTACTTATCAATCTGTTTAATATTGGTAGCCTTAGCTGGGAGGACAGCGTTATCTCATGCCGAAATGGAGAATTACCGGTTTAAGAAAATTAAGTTGGGAGAATATAAAATAAAAAATGGATTTACAGCTTCAGGTACATATTCAGTGTCTTGGCTAGAACTACAAACATCGCATGTTACTTTTGACGATGAACTCAGAGTATACGTACTCGATAAGAAAGCACAAAGAGTATTGCAATTCGATGCAGATGGTAAACTAATCAATACTATTGTTCTTAAAGACATTGATTTTTCAGATAAAAGTGAAGAACTAGGCGATGATGGCTACATTTCTTATCAGATTCAAGTCTCCTCTGACGGCAGTTATTTTTATATTACAGAAGGTGGCAAAGAAAATAACTGGGCCATTTATAATAGTAATGGCTTGCCAATTAAAAAAAATGTGAACCAACAGTGGCTTAGAAGGTCATGTGATAACAATTTCAAAGCAGATGGTGGTCTAATAGAGCTTGACCAAAACCTGAACGTAGTTGATAAGATTAAGCTATCAAAGCCTCTAAAGAAAAACGAGATTGTCAGTACAGAAAAATATTTGTACTCTTTTGCTACAAAAGCAAATTCTAGCACTTTTATTGTGACAAAAGCATATTTTGACAGAAAAGAGATGTGGAAAAAAACAGTTGAAGGGAAGGCATTAAGGATACTAGGCACTGATGGTCACGACAATCTATATATATTGGTTGATAACCCTCTCGGAATAATAAAGATAAGCTCTCAAGGTGAAAAAATATCTACTATTTCTCTACCAAAAGATTCTTTTTTTAGAGATTGGCGATATGTGAGTTTCAATGTTTTATGTAATGGAACTATATATTGTATTCCAACATATTTTGCCTTATGGAAAGGCCAACAGGACAAAGAACGTGGCGAGTATTATATATACAGATTTATAAAGTGAAATACAATCAATCTAATTGCTGTTTTGTAGGTCAGTGGAGGGGCACTATGAAAAAAATAGTATTTCTTGCAGTTGTCATTTTGTATCTGCTAACAAATGCGTGGATACCTGCTTCATATGCTCAATCACCGGCAATTTTAAATGGAGTAAATTGGCTAACTTCCGCTCAAGCAGATGATGGAAGTTGGGCAAGGGTATATAGTACAGAGTATTATTCCACTGTTGCGGCGTCAGATGCGATGTATGCCGTAATCCCTTCAAGTTTGTCATATACGAAGAGCATCCAATGGGTTAGCAGTCAGGTAGTTTCTCCGACAGATTATCTCTCCCGTCGTTTAATATCACTTTCGCATTCCGGTATTAGTATCTCTGAGGAATTGAAAGACCTTCTTCTTTATCAAAGTACGGATGGCAGTTGGGGAGGTAATATTGATTGTCTCAATAGTATCCTCGACACCGCCCTAGCCCTCCAGGCCCTGAAAACCGCCAACTACACCGACCAGAGCGTCATCTACCCCGCCCTCAACTACCTCCTCTCCACCCAAAACCCCGACGGCGGCTGGGGATTCTATCAGGGAGACGACAGCAACATATACGTAACGGCGCAGGTGCTTTCCACCCTGGCCCGGTTCAGAACCATCTATATCGTTGAGCCGCAGCTCGCAAGCGCCGCTTCATTCCTCCTTTCCAAACAGAACCCCGACGGCGGCTTCGGTGCGGGTTCATCCACCGTCTACGAATCAGCCCTGGCCTTCATCGCCCTCATCGAAAGCGGGCAGGGGCAAGCCCTGTCCCTACAGAACGCTGTCAACTACCTCACCACCACCCAATCCGCCAACGGCTCCTGGAACGACGACCCGTACTCCACCGCCCTCGCAGTGCGGGCGCTCTCCTACGTCAAGCCCGACCTGTCCGTTCTGCTGGCCAACATTGCCGTATCTCCAACCAGCCCCACTGTCGGCGACAGCCTAACCGTTACCGCCACCGTTGTAAACATCGGCCTGGAAGCGGCAACCGGCGTTGTTGTCCGGCTCCTCGACAACGGCGCTGCCATCGGCGAGCAGACCATCCCGGCCGTCAATCCCGGCGCAACCGTTCCGGCCACTTTTGTCATCGCCCCCTTCGCTGCGGTCGGCGAGCATATCCTCACCGTCGCCATCGATCCGGCCAATGCCATCAACGAAGTGAGCAAGGCCAACAACAGCGCCACCATTCGCCTCTGGGCCAAAGCCCCGGCCGACCTGGTGGTCACCCCCGATTTTCTCACCGTGACCCCCGCCTATCCCAAACCGGGGGAGAGCGTCACCCTTTCCTTCGCGGTCGCCAACATGGGAGAGAGCGCAGCCGGGAGCTTCAGTGCTGTTCTTTACGACGGCGACCCGAACGCGGGCGGCATCCAGCTCGGCAGCGTCACCATCCCAGGCATCGCAGCAGGCGCCTGGGGAGAGGGGAGCTTCACCTTTACCCCGGCCACCGCCGGCATCCACACCCTTTACTTTGTCGCAGACCCGCAGCACGCCGTCACCGAACTGTCCACGGCTAACAACACCGCCCAAAAGACCATCACCGTCAATGCCGCCGGCGGCGCAGGCTTCATCGACCTCGCCATCCCCATGAACGGCCTCCGGCTCGACCCCGCCCACCCGGCCAGCGGCGCCACAGTCACCGTCACCCTTGCCGCCGTCAACAACGGCACCGAAGCGGTGACCTCCGACCTGGAGCTCTTCGACGGCGACCCGGCTGCAGGCGGCACACTACTCCACAAATCCACCGTCACCTTCAATGCCGGCGAGACGAGGAGCGTAGTCGTCCCGTGGCAGGTTCCCCCCGGCATACGCACCCTTTACGCTTACATCGACCGGCTGAACACCGTCGCCGAGCGTGACGAGACCAACAACAGCCGGACGTTAGCCGTCATGGCCGACATGGTCGATATCGAAGTCTCCGCCTCGGACATCGCCATCGCCCCCGAGCACCCCATGGACGGCGACCCCGCAACCGTGAAGGTGACTGTGCAGAACCGGGGGATAAAGGCCACCGGCCCATTCAGCGTCAACCTCTACAACGGCGATCCAAACAGCGGCGGAACACTCCTCCAGACCTTCGCCATAGCCGACCTTCCCGGCGACAGCACCGTTGATCTGACCTATCCGTTCACTGCAGCCAGAGGCACCTACCGCTTCTACGCCCTCTGCGACCCGGACAACAAGGTAGCGGAGCTGTACGAAGACAACAACACCGCCATCCGCTCCCTCCTGATGAAGAGCTCCGCCGAGGCTAAGGGGCCGGACCTGGTTCCCCTGGAATTCGACCTCTCTGGCACGACCACCGACCCGCAAAGTCTGCGCATATCCGGCATGGCCAGGGTCAAGTTCCAGAACAAGGGAGACGACAAGGTCGCAACACCATTCCGCATCACCGTTTTTGAGGATAAGGACAACGACGGCGTCTACACCGAGGGGACCGACCTGGCACTGGGCTTCTGGGACTACAGCGCTCCCATGAACCCCAACATGGTTGGTGTGGTGTCGATCAACCTTTCGGGAACCCTGACCTTCAGGGATGCGCCGATCTATGCCATGGTGGACAGCGGCCAGAGCGTCTTTGAGCAGGTCGAGAGCAACAACAGCATCCGCAAAGGCTCGGCTTGCGAGGCGCGGCCTGCCAACCCGATAGAGCCGGTGCTGAAGTGGAAGTGGGACCAGACCTCTGATCCGACATTCGGCAGAATTGTCTCTACGCCGGTCGTCATAAGCCTCACCGATGGCAATGGTGATGGCAAGATTGACAACCGCGACGCGCCGGCCATCCTGGTCAATGCCTGGGGCGGTAACTACCAGACTTCGGAAGGAAAACTCTGGGCATTCGACGGTAAATCAGGAGCACCATTCATGAAGCGTTACATCTCCGGGCAGACACATTATGAAAGTGCGTACCCCGTTGTAGGCGACATCGATGGCGACGGAAAGCCGGAGATTCTCATCAATAAGGCGTACGGTGAGGGAATACTCGCCTTATCCAGTGACGGCATCCTCAAGTGGGATAATAGCTCTCTGGTAACTGCATGGCGGCTTGCAAACCCGTTCCACCAAATCAACATCAATAGCTCGGCACTCCCTGTTCTTGCCGACCTAGACAGTGATGGTCGTTCTGAAATTATCTATAGCTCGACGATTGTCAATTGGGACGGAACGGTTCGTTGTGCACAGGATTACCGATTGGGAGGCGGCTGGGGATGGGGCAATGGTTTCGGTTACTCGGTCTCTGTGGCTGACCTGGACATGGACGACAGACAGGAGATCATCGCCGGGAACACCGCCTATAATAACGATTGCACCATCAAATGGATCAACAAATCAGTTACTGACGGTCTCACTGCGATAGGCAACTTTGATGACGATCCTTATCCGGAAGTGGTGTTGCTCAATAATTATATTAATTCGTTAACTCCAAGCGCAAGCCTGTACCTGCTTGATCATAACGGGCAGACCAAGTGGGGGCCGGTCTATCTGAAAAACCTGGAACCCGATGCCGTGTATGCCTCATATGGGGGGCATCCGATGATTGCCGACTTTGACGGCGACGGTAGGCCGGAGATCGGCATCCAGGGGGAAAGCAAGTACTTCATCCTTGATTCGAATGGTCGTCTCAAGCTATCTCTTTCTCTCCCTAGTTCCAGTTGGCAACCTTATCTTCCTTCACCGTCAGTCTTTGACTTAAATGGCGACGGCCGGCCGGAAATATTAATACACACGTTCAATTATTTCACGATATTTGATGGCAAGGATGGAACCCTTCTCTATAAGGAATTTACAGGACAAGGAACAATGAATTCCCAAAGTGTCATTATTGCCGATGTGAATGGAGATGGTCACGCAGAGGCTGTCGTAACTGGGAGTTACGCCAGCGGTCCAATGTCCGGCCATCTCCGCGTCTACGGCGCAAAGAACAACGACTGGGTGGGCACCCGCAGCATCTGGAACGAGCCCAGCTATCACGTAACCAACATAAACGACGATGGGAGCATCCCGCAGTACGAAGCCCCCAGCTGGCTCTTGAACAACAACTACCGCTGCCAAGTACCGGTTGCCCCCTTTACAGGTAACCCATATATCGCAGCCGACATCTCCGCCTCCTTCGTCCGGGTGGACATGGCCAATTACCCGAATTCCGTCACCATCACGGCCAGAATAGGCAACGGCGGCGCCAAGGCCGTCGATCCGGGAGTGAAGACCGCCTTCTACAACGGCGACCCGGCCAACGGCGGCACTCCCATCGGCACGGCACTCACCACCAAGACCCTTAACCCTGGCGACTACGAAGACGTGACCATCACCTGGAACGCCCCAGCCGAGGGGAACCACACCATCCAGGTAACTGCTGACTCCGACGGCCTTGTTGCCGAATGCGACAAAAACAACAACACGATTTCTTTGCCGGTCTACGTCACCACCGGCCGCCCGGACCTGGCCATCACCGCAGAAGATATCGTCATCCCTTCATCCATCCCCGAAGGAACCCTCGCCGACATCGCCGTCACGGTCAGAAACAGCGGCACCCTTAATGCAGCTAACGTCCTGGTGAGACTGTACGCCGGCAACCCCGCAACCGGCGGCAAACAAATCGGCGCCGACCAGATCATCCCCACAATCGCCATCGGCGGCGCCGCAACCATCCACACCGCCTGGAACACCCTCGGCGCCCAAGGAACGACCTGGCTCTACGCAGTAGCCGACCCTCTCGGCGCCATTGCCGAAATCAACGAAGGCAACAACACCGCCATAAAAGAAGCGCTCGTCACCCCCGCAGACAAACCCGACCTGCAGGTGACAACAGCAGACATCACCATCACCCCGGCCTCCCCCAGCGAAGGGGACCAGCTGACCATAGCCGCCAACATTCACAACCTGGGCGTAGCAGTCGGCAACGTCAAGCTAGCCCTCTACGACGGCAATCCCGCAGCCGGTGGCAAACGGACCGGGGAGACGGTCATTCCCGGGATAATCCCCCAGGGGGGAAGCAGCCAGGCAGTCTTTACCCTCTCCACCATAGGACTCTCCGGCAACCATACCTTCTACATCGTTGCAGACCCTGATAACACCATCACCGAAAGCGTTGAGACCAACAATCAGGCACTGCGCGAGGTATTTATCCAGGCCGCAGGCCTGCGCCTCGACGCAATTACCGACAAGCAGGAATACACCGCCAACGAAGCCGTGCGGATAACCCTCTCCGCCACCGAACTAAACGGAGCAGCCAGGAATCTCAGTTTCGATGTGACCATAATAGCCGAGACCGGCACATCAATTGCCACCGTCACAGCCGATACCCCCATCTCACTTGCCGCAAACGGGAATGCAGCCCTGACAGCGACATGGAACACCGGCGCCACCTTCAGCGGCAGCTACCTGGCCGTTGTCCGGCTGAAAGACGCAGGGAAAGACGTGGCCCAGGCCTCTGCAGGATTCACCATCCTGCCGGTAAAAACCGTCACAGCCAATATCTCTGCCGACAAGCTCACCTACACCTCCAGCGAGAGCGCCGCCATAACAGCAGCCATCACCAGCACCAGCCCCAACTTCCCCTTTGCCAACTTGACCTTCCGACTGACCCTCCTGGACGGCAGCGGAGCGACCGTCTATACCGAGACGCGCACCATCGCCTCCCTCACCCCCGGCGGCCGATTCGAAATGAAGAAGTGGTGGAACTGCACCGGCAGTGCAAAGGGAACCTATCAGGCGAAAGTGGAGATTCTCGACGGAACAACCCTCCTCGCCTCGGCCAACACCACCTTCGAGATCGTCAGCTCAGCCACATCCGGGGCAGGTATTTCCGGGACCGTTGCGGTGGCGCCGACCGCCATCGAGGCCGGGGCAACGGGAGACCTCACCTTCAGCGTCACCAACCGGGGGAATGAAGATATCTCCGCCTATACCCTGCGCATCCTCCTGACAGACCCCGACACCGGAGAAGTCCTCAAGACCATCGAAGCCCCGCAAACCGAACCATTACCGATAAACAGCACAAAGACCGGAAATATCACCTTCTCCACAAGCAATCTGCGGGTGAAGACCATCCTGGCAATCCTCCTCTACGACTACCAGGGAAACGTGAAGAGCCTCACCGGCACCCCCTTTGAAGTGAAAGACACCACACCGCCTGTGCTCGTCATCTCCACGCTCAACGACGGCGCCTTCACCGCCAGTGAAACCCTCAACATAGCCGGCGCCGCAAAAGACGAAGGAGGAATGCAGGAACTCCGGATCAACGACATCCCCGTCCCCCTCAACGCCGACGGGAGTTTCAGCCATACGGTCATCCTGAAACCGGGGGGGAATCCGATCACAACCACAGCCCTCGACCGTTCCGGCAACAGGACCACCGATACCCGGACGATCAACCTCGATCAGAACGCGCCCGTCATCACCATAACCACTCCGCCCGACAACAGCGCAACCGCCGGTCCGGCAATCCAGGTGGCCGGAACAACCGATGAACCCGCCTCCATAGAAGTCGGAATCGGAGAACCCGTCCAATACTTCAACGGCACGAGCTTCTCGACAACCGTAACGCTTGTGCCCGGTCTCAACACCATAGACATCAAAGCCACCGATCAGGCCGGAAACCCCGCCAACGACAAGCGGACCGTCATCTTCGACGACCGGAAACCGTCCCTGGCCATAACCGACCCCGGCCAGGACCTGCGCACCAATCAGGGGAGCATCACCGTCAAAGGAACAGTCACCGATGCCCTGACCCAACCAATCGTAACCATAACCATGGGCATGGACACCTTCACTCCGCAAGTAACGAACGGCGCCTTCGAGCAGACGGTAAGCTTTGCCGAAGAAAAAACCTACGAAATCCTGGTTACGGCCAAAGACGCAGCAGGAAATGAAACAAGCGTGCAGCGCAACATCATCTACGACATAACCAAACCAGTTCTGACCATCGACCCAGTTGCCACCCCCACCGACCAGAAGAGCCAGGTGATAAGCGGAACAAGAGAAGAAGGCTGCACCGTAACCGTAACCAGCCCCACGGCAACCATCGGCACGGTTGCCTACCCCACGGCGACCACCTGGCAAGCCGCCGTGTCCGCCCTTTCGGACGGCGCGAACATCATCGGCGCAGCAACCGTAGACACAGCGGGAAATCAGGCAACCACAACCGCAACCATCGTCGTGAAAACAACAGCACCCGTCGTAACCGTCACCGCATCACCCGCCACCCTCTGGCCTCCGAACCACAAGCTCGTACCGGTGACCGTCAGGGCAAACATCCTCTCCTCCGCAACCGACACGGAATCCGTGCTCATCACCATCAGCGACGAATACGGCAAGTACAACTACAAGGACCTGCCAAGCGGCAGCACCGTCTACCTTGAGGCGTGGAGAAACGGAAACGACATGGACGGACGGGTGTACACGGTAACCGCAACCGCAACCGACAAAGCGGGAAACAAGGCTACCGCGGTGACCAGTGTCGTGGTGCCCCATGATGTGGGGAAATGTAAGGATGATCGGGAACAACACGAACAGAAGGATGGGCATCATCACCACAGCGACGATGAACGGGACGGAAGGCATGACCATGACGACGACTGAAGTGCTGCTAAGCCCCTGTCGTGCTTGTTCGCACGGAGGGGCTTTCGTTGATCGGGTGTCAATAGAACTGCCGGCAAAAAAAACTTGACACTCCATGCCGGTTATCATAGTATTATTATTCGCTTTGCGGGCCTATAGCTCAGTTGGCTAGAGCTACCGGCTCATAACCGGTCGGTCCCAGGTTCGAGTCCTGGTGGGCCCACCACCTAACTACATAGGATGATGTGGGGATGCCCTTAAAGCACCTGGTCAGAAGAAACAATACTCAACGAGTAGAGAAAAAGAGTGCACACCGAAAGGTTGCACTCTTTTTCTTTTATGTGCGATGAAAACTCCCAAGGTCTCAGACATAGTTGGAATCATTAATAAATTCGCTCCATTCGGCCATGCTGAAGAGTGGGACAATGTGGGGTTGCAGGTGGGAAATCCCGCTGCCGCGGCCGGGAAAATCATGGTGGCGCTCGATCCCTGTAAAGCTGCCGTTGAAGCTGCCGTTGCAGATAAATGCCAACTTCTGCTCACCCACCATCCTTTGATCTTCGCACCGCTCAAAAAAATTTCCGCCAACGACCCCACCGGATATCTTGTCTCGTATGCACTGAAAAATGACCTGTCGGTTGTGTCCTTGCACACCAACTATGATGTGGCAGATGGCGGGTTGAACGATCTACTCGCTGAACGCCTGGGACTGGAGATGGGTGAGCCTCTCAGGGTTACCGGCTCGGAAGAGTTGGTCAAGCTGAGCGTGTTCGTTCCCAAAGGCCACGAGGAGCGAGTGCTGGAGGCGCTGTTCAGGTTCAGCGGCGTTATGGGCAACTACCGGGATTGTTCGTTTCAAACCGGCGGCACGGGAACTTTCACGCCGCTGGCAGGCGCCCAACCTTTTCTTGGAAAGGTCGGCGTTCGCGAGCACGTGGAAGAAACCCGCCTCGAGGTGCTTATTCCCAAGGAGAGCTTGCCCGCAGCGCTTAACGCGTTGCTGTCCGCCCACCCCTACGAAGAGCCTGCCTACGATCTCTACCCCCTGTTGAACAAGGGGAATGTCCGGGGGCTGGGGAGGCTTTGCAGGCTTAAAGAAGAAACTACGCTGGGTGACCTGGTTGCATTGGTCAAGGAACGGCTTACCCTTGCCGGGGTCCGATTCGTCGGGGACAGCGGCAGCCGGGTGAAAAAGGTCGCCATCTGCGGCGGAAGCGGGGCTTCGTTGCTCAAAAACGCCTTCCGCCAGGGGGCCGATGTCCTGATAACGGGTGATGTAAAATATCACGATGCCCGGGAGGCAGAGTCCCTCGGACTGGCCTTGATTGATGCCGGGCATTTTGCCACGGAGATACTTATGGTGGAGGGGGTGGCGGCCAAAGTTGCCCGTGAGTTGCTGGAAAAAGGATATGGTGCAGATGTTGTTGCTTACAAGGAAGAGAGAGAGCCTTTTAATTATGCGTAGGCGCTTCTTTTTTGCATAGAAAAACTAAAGGGAACGGGGGAGGCTGAATTGCGGAACAATTTGAAACTGCTGGGAGAGTTGCAAGAGATTGACCTGAAGATCGACTTGCTACATGGAGAGAAGGATACTTTGCTCGGGGAAATTGCCGCACTGGAGAATAGCGTGGTTGAGGCGCGCAATGTAATTGCTGAGAAGGGTGCCGAGGCTGTGTCATTGGAAGAGGCTAAGAAGGCCCTGGAGGAAAGTCTTGCTGTGGAAAGCGAGAATATTGTCAGGTCTGAAGCACGCTTGAAGGAAATCAAGACCCAGAAGGAATACCAGGCCGTTTCCAAAGAGATATCAAGTGCTAAAAAGCTGACCGTTGAGCTTGAAGAACAGATTTTGCAAAAGGTGGGACAGTTCGAAGAGCTGCAGAAGGTTATGGCGGAGAAGCAGGAAAACCTCAATGCGCTTGAAGTGAATATTGCGGCGCAACAGGGTGAATTGCAGACAAAGGTCGATAAGCTGGAAGCGGAAATCGCCGCGGGTGTTGTTGCTAAAGATGCAGCCGTAAAGGGACTTCCTGCTTCGATAATGAAACGCTATTACAAGCTGAGAGACCAGCGCAGGGGGCTGGCTGTTGTCGAAGCAAAGGATGGCAGTTGCCTCGGCTGTAACATGAATCTGCCGCCGCAACTCTACAATTCGCTCTTCCGCGGAGACGACGTGATAACCTGTCCTCATTGCCAGAGGATGTTGATCCTCCGCCAGGAAACGGAGAACTGAGAAAAGAATAAAGCTTTTATGGCTTGGCCGAAGTAGACCAGATGGTCGCCGCCCGCAAGGGGGGAGGAAAGTCCGGGCTCCATAGGGCATGGCGCTGGATAACATCCAGCGGGGGTGACCCCAGGGAAAGTGCCACAGAGAGAAGTCCGCCTGCCGGAGCTTTGCGAAGGCAGGTAAGGGTGAAAGGGTGAGGTAAGAGCTCACCGGGTCCGGCGGTGACGTCGGATGCCAGGTAAACCCCGCCAGGAGCAAGACCAAATAGGGAAGCGTTAAGGACGGCCCGTCCGTGCTTCCGGGTTGGTTGCTTGAGGCCGTCGGTAACGACGGTCCTAGATGAATGGCCATCGCCCGCTGTCGGGAAACTTGCAGCGGGAACAGGACCCGGCTTATGGGCTGCTTCGGCCAATTATTAAACTTAGAAAAAGTATTGCCACAGAGCCACAGAGACACCGAGTAAACAAAATAGAAAGCTTACATCATTAAGCAGCTTGTTTGTGCTTCTCCATTTTGGTGAACGGTCTTATTTGAAAATACTTTGTGATTTTCTCTGTGTTTCGCTTAGAAGCGCCTACTTTTGGCCGTGGCTCTGTGGCCTAACTGCCGTTCTAAGGTTAACAGGTTATTTCGAATCAAGTGCCTCTTAACAGCTTTGTCTTCGAGTAGATGGGATGTGAAATGGTCATTCAGGCGCAGTATGCCGGGATGGCCTTTTTTGCATAGCAACAGGTGCAGCGCACGGGTAGTGTTTGCTAAAGCTCCGGGCATTCATGCCGATACATAAATAGACTCAATAAGGCATGGATGCGCCAAGATCGATTTGGTCGAAAGGACGTAATAATGGAGAAACGCAAAATTCTTCTCGTTGACGATGTGGCGTTGATACTGGAAATCGAGAAAAGTTTTCTCAGGAATTCGCCGGTCCGAATCTTCACCGCCCGTAACGGAGAAGAGGCTCTGGAAATTGTAAAAAAAGACCGACCTGACCTGATTTTCATGGATCTGAATATGCCCGTAATGGATGGCGCCGCATGCTGTGCCACTCTCAAGGCGGATGATCAATTGTGCTCCATACCTGTTGTAATGGTTACAACCGCCGGGAAGAACGAAGACCGTGAGTTATGCCGGCAGGCCGGCTGTGATGATTTTATAACCAAGCCCATTGATAGAAGAATTTTTCTGGAAAAGGGGCGAAAGTTTCTTCCGGATATCGACCGCCGCGAGCCGAGGGTCCCTTTTGACGCAAAGGTAAGCATCAGGGACGATGGGGATGTGCTTGCCGGCGTGATTGCCGACATAAGTGTCGGCGGGCTCTATGTGATCGCCGAGGGCGCGGTGGGTAAGGATGGTATGGTGTCCCTTTCGTTTCCATTGCCGCCGGACTCACCGGAACTGGTCGAAGTTCATGGGCGAATAGCCTGGCAGAACAGCAAAAGCGAACGGAAAAAGCCGATGTTGCCGGTGGGCTTCGGTGTGGAGTTTACAGAGGTTGCAGAGAAGACCATCGAGGCGATTCAAAACTTTGTGGATTCTTTCAAGCCGCAGAAATAAAGCTGTTAGTCGCTTACGACTTAAGTGATTACATATGGTGAGCAAAACAGTCCGCAACTTATCGTTTTTAAAGACAAAAACCTTAAACCAATGGGACGCGGAAAAATCGAGAAAAGCGGATCAAGGCGGATTTAAGAACTTCATGCACTGGCTCTGGTTTAAGGTTGCTCAGCTGTTATCCGATTTTTTCGCCTTTTCCGCGTCCCATTAAGGTTTCGCTTTTCCTGTTTGGTTCCGGCTTTGCCGGCTTAGGGGATATTCACGTTTGCAGGTGTTGTTTGACTTTTCACGTCTTTTCATTTTACAATCCGCCACTATGGAGCCAACGGGCGTTGTGACGGATGATGAAGTATGGCGTTTGGGTGTCAAGGCTGTTGTCAATGAGTTCCGGATCCTGACGTCTGATCAGTTGACCGGCCTCAAAGCCGGCGCCGAAGAGTTGATAGCCCTCAAAGCGGCAATGCAGGAAGTTGTGGAGAAGGTTAACTGTGCAGCAATCTGTGCCACCTGCGGGGGAGAGTGTTGCGTGCGTGGCAAATATCATTTCTCTGCCGTTGATCTCGTTGTCTATCTGTTGACCGGCAAAGAACTCTTTGAACCGCGCTTTGCAAACGGCCGTTGTTCATATCTTGCGGAGGATGGCTGTCTGATGCCTCCTCAGTATCGGCCTTTCAATTGTGTGACGTTTGTCTGCGAGCAGATTGAGGTGCATTTGCCGACTTCCGACAAAGAGTTCTTCTATGCAGCGGAAGGCAAGCTGCGCCTTGTCTATAAGGAATTACAAGGGATGTTCACGGATCGCCGGATGCGGGGTTCCGTGATGAGTTATGTTCAGGCGAGCTGAGGCGACCGCTGTCCGGGCGATAATCAATGCGGTAATCGGGGAGAAGCGATGACGACGATACACGACTTGGTGCTTGTGCATATTGATAACAAGCCAGGTTTTTATGCCAGGATTGAAGATGTTTCACCTGATGTCAAGGCGGGATGGTGGAAGGTGAAGCTGCTGGTTCTGACCATTCCGGTGCAGATCTATTCCTGGATTCTGGAGGAGAGCCAGATAAACGGCGCTCAGTTTACCATGGGCGGGACGCCTGTCCTCATGGAAAAGGTTGTTTCTCCCGAGCCGGTGGCGCAAGCGGCATCTCCCGAGGCTAAAGAGGATGACAACGAGAAAAAAGGAGGGGCGAAGGTAGTTTCTCTCTTCGATAGAAAAAAGAAGGAATAGGCGACAATCAAAGTCGCCGGTTAGTCTGCCTTTCCCTTCACACAACTTGATAGCCGCAGCAAAAAACAGCGTGATTGCGTTTTGCCCCCTTTGAATTTTCCAACTTCCTAGGAGCCTGTCGGACTTAGGGAATCGTAGCGAGAGAATGGAAAATCGAGGACAGATTTCCGGAAATTTGAGAGCTAATAGTGGACCTATTCGTCGAAAATTTACGGAGATATGGACCGATTTGCCATTCTCGCAGTAGATTCAGTCCTAAGTCCGACAGGCTCCTAGAATGACAATGTATTTATTCTCCTCCCCCGGAGTTTTCCTCCTCATTATCTTGCTTCGCATAACTCCTTAATAAAACGCAGAAAAATTCAACATTTTCACCTAATTTTGCCTTGACAACCCAATTGACCGCTAGTATAGTTTCTCCGTAAAGTGGTATAAAGTGGTAAAGTGTGGAAAGTAGTGCCAGGGTGACCATGTTTAGAGGGAAATTCGAGACAACTATCGACGTCAAGGGGCGAACGAGCTTGCCGGCCAAGTTCCGGGATGTGCTCTTTGAGACCTTTGGCGATGAGCGATTTTTTATCACCAATTCCAATCCGGTGAGGCTTGGAGAGGGTGTGTACAGTTCAGGTCTCGTCGTTTATCCTTACAAGGAATGGCTCGCACTGGAGGAGAAGCTCATGGTCGGTACTGGATTGGGGCTTTCATCTGCCGAGCTTGCCGCCGTCAAGCGGCGGATCGTGGCGCCGGCCATCGAGTGTGTCGCCGACAAGCTCGGGCGTGTGCTTGTTCCGCCCCATCTCCGCAAGAGCGCCGTCCTGGAGCGGGAAATTCTCTTCGTCGGGATGCTGAACAAGGCGGAGATATGGAGCCAGGCGGAGTGGGAGAAGGTTTGCAGGCAGGATGAGCAGAACTTTCCCATTGATTCTCCGGTGCTGGCTGAGTTGGGCCTTTAGGTGTCGGATTTTCACCATATATCAGTCATGGCGGCGGAGGTTATCCAATATCTGGCGCCACGGGTCGGCGGTATCTATGTGGACGGCACTCTCGGCGGTGGGGGGCATGCCCGGCAGATTCTGGAGGCCTCGGCTCCCGACGGTCTGTTGATCGGATTCGACCGGGACCAGGAGGCGATAGCAATTGCGGCAGAACGGCTTGCACCTTACGGGGAGAGGGTGCGGCTGGTTCAGAGGAATTTTGCCTGCTTGGCAGAGACCCTGGATGAAATGGGTATAGATGCAATCGACGGGTTTCTCCTCGATGTGGGGGTTTCCTCCCATCAGTTGGATACAGCGGCGCGGGGGTTCAGTTTCCAGCACGATGCTCCCCTCGATATGCGAATGGACGTCAGTTCCGGCCAAAGTGCGTCGGATCTGGTGAATACTCTTTCCGAGGCAGATTTGGCCCGGATCATCTGGGACTACGGGGAAGAACGCTGGGCAAAAAGGATTGCCGCATTCATTGTCAAAAGACGGGAAGAGTCGCCCATCGAAACCACCATGCAACTGGTCGATGTGATAAAGGGGGCGGTTCCTCGCGGGGCGTGGGATGTTCGGCTTCACCCGGCGACACGAACCTTCCAGGCGTTGCGCATAGCGGTTAATGATGAGTTGGCAAGTCTGGAAAAGGCGCTGGCCGCTGGTGTAAGGTTTCTGAAAAAGGGGGGGCGAGGGGTCGTCATATCGTTCCACTCCCTGGAAGACCGAATAGTCAAAACCAGTTTTCGTTCCTTTGCCCAAGGTTGTACCTGCCCAAAGAGCATCCCGCGCTGCGTGTGCGGCAAACTGCCTCTGGTCAAGGTAATAACCGGCAAGCCGGTAATGGCAAATGAGGCGGAGGTGTCGATGAACCCTCGCTCGCGCAGCGCCAGGCTGAGAGCCGCCGAAAAGATTTAGAATGATGGGGAGGCTGCATATGGCACATAGTAAAGCGACATTCAGCAAAGTAGCTGCTCCAACAAAGAGCGCCGCTGTTGTTGATTTGCGCTGGAGTTCATTTCCCTACCTGACGGCAGTCATGGCGATGGTAACCGTGGTTTCCATCTTCCATGTCTGGTCACGGGTGAAGGTTATCGATTTGAATCTCCAGATTGTTGGCACGAACGGATCATACAAGGAGCAACAGCAGGAGAATAAGCGGCTCAAGCTGGAGGTTGCTTCATTGAAAACTCCCGCCAGGATCGAGGCGCTTGCCAAGGGCGAACTTGGCATGACGATGCCGACGGAACAACAGGTGGTTGTCGTAAAATGATGGACAGCAGGGAAAAATGGACAAGAGTCCGCATCCGTTTGATGTGGGTGCTCTTTGTCACCATTTTTGTCCTGGTCGCATCCCGTGCCTTTTATCTGCAGGTGGTAAAAAAAGATTCGTTGGTCAAGCTGGCGGAAAAACAGCATCAGCGTATCGTGCCTCTGACGCCGGCCCGCGGCGTCATATTCGACAGTAATAATGCCCCGCTGGCCGTTTCCATCGAGATGGATTCCTGCTATGCGGAACCGCGCAACATGGAGAGCCTGCCCCAAGCGGCGGCCAAGCTTGCCCCGCTTTTGGCGCTGCCGAAAGAGCAGGTGGAAAAGAAGCTCAACGGGAATAAAAACTTTGTCTGGCTCCAGCGACGAATGGCGCCGGATCTCGTGGCCAGGATCAAGTCGCTCGATCTGGATGGCATAGGCTTTGTCAAGGAAGGCAAGCGATTTTATCCCAACTCCGAGGTAGCATCCCATGTGGTGGGCTTCACCGGACTGGACCCTGAAGGTTTGGAGGGGATCGAACTGAAATATGACTCCACCATTCTCGGCAGTACCGGTTACCTGGTAACCGAGCGGGATGCCCTGGGCCGGGACATCGACCTGAAAGGGGCGGTGGTGAAAAGTGCGGACAAGGGACACAACGTCACCCTTACCCTCGATAAAAACATTCAGTATATCGCTGAGAAGGAATTGACCAAGGCCGTGGAGACAAACGGCGCCAAGGCGGGGATTGCCTTGGTGATGGAGCCGGAGACGGGCCGTGTGCTGGCCATGGCCAACTACCCGAATTTCAACCCGAATACCTATTTCAAGTATTCGCCGCAGGCATTGAGAAACCGATCCATATCGGACAGTTTTGAGCCGGGCTCGACTTTCAAGATTTTTCTCGTCGCTTCGGCACTTGAAGAGAAAGTGATACGGCCGACCGATGGCTTCAACTGCGAGAACGGCAGTTACAGCATCGGCGGCAGGACCATCCACGATACCCATAGATACGGCAGTCTCAGCGTTGCCCAGATTCTGAAATACTCCAGCAATATCGGTGCAGCAAAGATAGGAACCAGGCTTGGCCAGGAACGGCTCTATGCCGCACTTACCAATTTCGGTTTCGGCGAAAGGAGCGGCATAGACCTGCCGGGGGAATCAGGCGGCAACCTGCGCAACAAGAATCAATGGTTCGGCGTGGATCTCGCCACCATATCTTTTGGCCAGGGGGTTTCAGCCACTGCCCTGCAAATCGCGACGGCGGTTTCGGCAGTTGCCAACGGCGGATTGCTTATGAAGCCGTATCTGGTGGAAAAGATCAGCGATGACAGTGGTAATGCATTGCAGGTCTTTGCTCCTGTGGTTAAGCGCCGGATTCTTTCGCCGGAGACGGCAAAAACCGTTGCGAGGATGCTGGAAGGTGTCGTAGTTGAAGGGGGAACCGGGGTAAATGCCGCTGTTGACGGCTATCGCTCTGCGGGAAAGACGGGAACGGCCCAAAAGGTCGATCCTCTTACGAGGGGGTATTCCGTAAACAAGCGGACCGCTTCATTTGTCGGTTTTGTCCCCTTGGAAAAACCACGATTGACCATCCTGGTGGTAATCGATGAGCCGAAGACCAGCTCCTACGGAGGGGTAGTGGCCGCACCTGCGTTCAGCGCCATTGCCCAGCAGGCGCTCTGCTACTTGAAAGTTCCGCCGGACAAGGGGATGAAAAAAAGGCCTGAGCAGGTAGAGGCAAAGGCAATTCCCTCTGTCGAAACGGCCGATGCTGTGGCTGACGGGGGTATAGTAGAAGGCACGGGGGGGACGGTAATGCCGAATTTCCAGGGGCTGAGCATGCGCCAGGTACTGAAGATCATGGAAAAACGCGGCATCAACGTCAAGTTGCTGGGGAGCGGTCGGGCTGTAGAACAAAATCCCATGGCCGGGAGCCGGATTGGTGCGAACGATCAGGTCTGGGTCAAGTTTGTTCCGGCTGCCTGACGAACAGAACTCTGAGAAATACCTTTTGACAATTGCCCATGTTTGAGGTCAAATGCTACTTTCCGAATTGACAAAATCCGTTATGCCGCTTGAAGTTGGCGGTGGCGCCGACCCGGAAATCGAGGGGCTTTACTACGATTCCCGCAGGGTGAAGGCCGGTGGACTCTTTTTCGCTTTAAAGGGGGTTGCCAGCGATGGATACAGCTTTGTCGATGCAGCGATAAAAGCCGGAGCAGTTGCCGTTGTGGTTGATGGGACCCTGACTCCACAAGGAATACCATGGGTGCGGGTAGCCGATGCCAGGTTGGCCATGTCTCGGATGGCTGCTGCCTTCTATGGCTTCCCGACTGCTACCCTGCCGCTCGTCGGCATTACCGGTACAAACGGCAAAACGACCATAACGTACCTGATTGAATCGATTCTTGAGAAGAGTGGTATACCTGCGGCCGTGCTGGGCACGGTCAATTATCGTTTCAGAGAAAAGGCCATCCCGGCCCCCAATACAACACCCGAATCCGTTGATCTGCAGCGGACCCTGCGAGAATTAATCGACATGGGGGCCAAGGGGGTTGTCATGGAGGTTTCTTCCCATGCCCTCCAGCAGCGGAGGGTAGACGGATGCTGCTTCGATGTAGGCGTATTTACCAACCTGACCCGCGACCACCTGGATTACCATGTTGATATGGAGTCGTATTTTCAGAGCAAAATGCGGCTCTTCTCCGAACTCCTCGCTGCAGACCGGATAAAGCCGAAACGTTGCGCAGTAGTTAATATCGATGACCCATACGGTCCGCGGATAGTGCAGGGTGCTGCCTGTCCTGTTCTTACATACGGAATCTCCGGTAATGCCGATGTACGTGCGGAGCGGGTGGTGTTTTCCGTCGCCGGCATCAGCTGCGTCCTGGTAACCCCGCAAGGACAGATAAACCTCCATTCGGAACTGTTGGGCCGTTTCAACCTTTATAATATTCTGGCTGCAACTGCGGCCGGAATTGCCATGGATCTGCCGCTTGATGCAATCCATGAGGGTCTTGAGCACCATCCACAAGTTCCGGGGCGGGTGGAACGGGTTGCCAATGACCGCGGACTCACCATTCTAGTTGACTATGCCCATACCGGTGATGCCTTGGAAAACGTGTTGCGCACCCTGACCGAGCTGAAAAAAGGGCGCATCATAACGGTCTTTGGCTGCGGTGGCGACCGCGACCGGGGAAAGCGTCCGGTGATGGGAGAGATCGCGGGGCGCTACAGTGATTTGAGCATCATAACCTCTGACAATCCCAGAAGCGAAGATCCGGAGAAGATCATTGCCGAAGTGCGGGCGGGGATAGTTCCTCTGGGTATTGGGGAATACGGCAGCGAGGAATTCCTCCACGGTTTCAGCGAAAAGGGATATGTTGCCGTCGAGTCACGCCGCGAGGCGATCAGGCTGGCGGTAGCGGCGGCAAAACCGGGAGATATCGTCCTGTTGGCCGGCAAAGGGCACGAGGACTACCAGATTATCGGCAGCGAAAAGCATCATTTCGACGACCGGGAAGAGGCGGCGCAAGCGTGCCGTGAGCTTGCCGGCTAAATGTTGTGGTTGAGAGAAGAAGGACGCGCATGTTCACAATCGACGAGATAATCGAAGCAACCGGAGGGACCAGGATCGGCAGCGGCAACGATGTCGTTTCCGGCGTTTCCACCGATTCGCGGCAGGTTGCTGCCGGTGAGCTCTTCGTTGCTTTAAAGGGAGAACGATTCGACGGACATGACTATCTGGAGGCTGCGGTTGCCAGAGGTGTCCGCGGTTTTCTTGTTGCTGCGGACCGGGTTGCCGGCAAGCAACCACCAAACGACGTAATTTATGTGGCAGTACCCGATACCCTAAGGGCGCTCGGTGACCTGGCTGCCTGGCATCGCAGCCGGTTCGACTTGCCGCTGGTCGGGATCACGGGGAGCAACGGCAAAACCACCACCAAAGAGATGCTGGCAACAATTCTGGCGCAGACCGGGCCTGGATTGAAGACCAGCGGCAATCTGAATAACCTGATCGGCTTGCCGTTGATGCTGCTGCGCCTGACGAAAAGGGATCGCTGGGCGGTCCTTGAGATGGGAATGAGTGAGCCCGGAGAAATAGACCGTCTGGCGGAAATGGCGAACCCACGGATAGGGGTCATTACCAATGCTTTTACCGCTCACCTGGAGAGCATGGGGAGCGTGGAGGCTGTGGCAAAGGCGAAAGGCGAGCTGTTCATGCGTCTCAAGACGGACGGCTGGGCCGTGTATAATGCCGACGACCCGCTCATCTCCCGCTGCCCGGCTCCTGCCGGCGTAAAGAGGCTTTCCTTCGGCCTCCGCGGGGCGGAGGTTAGTTCAGAAGGGATTGAAAGCCTTGGCAGAGAAGGGCTCTGCTTCACCCTTCGCCTTCCGGGAGTGGATGTGCCGGTGCGGATGAAGGCTTATGGCCTGCATAATGTGTACAACGCCCTGGCCGCTGCCGCTGCCGCCCATCTGCTCGGAGTGGACCCGGAGTTGATCCGTTCGGGGCTGGAGGAGTTCACCCCCTATGACAAGCGGTTCAGTCTGGAAGAGATCCGCGGCGTAGTGCTCGTCGACGACAGCTATAATGCAAATCCGGCCTCCATGGCGGCGGCGCTTGTGACGCTCCGCGATATACGCGAAGAGAGCCGTGCCATTGCGATCCTTGGAGATATGCTGGAACTGGGTACAGGCTCTGTGGCAGCCCACCGTGAGGTGGGGCTTCTTGCCGCAACCTGCGTAGAGCGCCTCTACGCCATGGGCGAGATGGCGGAGACTGTTGCGGAAGGAGCGGTTGACGGTGGTCTCAGCCCGGAAAGCATCGTCGTGGCCCAGACCCACGAAGAGATTATTGCCGACCTGCGCCGCAGGGTGGCCAAGGGGGACAATATTCTGGTCAAGGGGTCGCGCGGTATGCGCATGGATATCGTGGCGGAAGCCGTCAGGCAAGGTTTTGCTCTGCCTGGTGAAAAGAACGAGGTCGCCTGATGCTCTATCATCTGCTGTTCCCGCTGGCATCCAGTTATAAACTGTTCAACGTATTCAAATACCTGACCTTCAGGACCATCTACGCCATGATTACGGCGCTGGTCGTTGCCTTTATCCTCGGCCCCTGGCTCATCCGCAGGCTGGAGAGCCTCCAGGCCCGTCAGGTGATCCGGACCGACGGCCCCGAGTCACACCTGAAGAAGCAGGGAACGCCGACCATGGGGGGAGTGCTGATACTCGCTGCCATTATCATACCGACGCTGCTCTGGGCCGACCTGACCAATGTATATATCTGGTTGACGCTCTTTATTATCGCCGGTTACGGCCTGATCGGCTTTGTCGATGATTATAAGAAGGTGGTGGAAAAGAACCCGAAAGGGCTCTCTCCACGGCAGAAGATGTTCTGGCAGGTGCTGCTCGGGAGCGGGGTGGGAATTTTCCTCTTTAACCTGGCGGGCTTTTCCACCGATCTCTACTTTCCGTTTTTTAAGCGTCTCCACCCTGACCTGGGACTGTTGTACATCCCGTTCGTCACCCTTGTCATTGTCGGGGCGAGTAATGCGGTGAATCTCACCGACGGCCTGGACGGCCTCGCCATCGGCCCGGTGGCGATCAACGCCGCCACCTATCTGCTCTTTACCTATATTGCCGGCAACGCGAAGCTCTCAGGTTACCTGCAGATTCCCTATGTTCCCGGTTCCGGTGAGCTTGCCGTACTCTGCGGCGCCATGGTCGGGGCGGGGCTCGGCTTCCTCTGGTACAATTCCTATCCCGCCGAGGTGTTCATGGGGGATGTGGGTTCCCTCTCCCTCGGGGGGGGGCTCGGGACCCTGGCGGTCATCACCAAGCAGGAAATCCTGCTGGTCATCGTCGGCGGCGTTTTCGTCGTCGAGGCGCTCTCTGTAATCTTTCAGGTCGGGTCGTACAAATATCGCGGCAAGAGGATCTTCCGCATGGCGCCCATCCATCATCACTTCGAGCTGAAGGGGGTCGCCGAACCGAAGATCATCGTCCGTTTCTGGATCATCACCATCATCCTGGCGCTGGTGGCCATCTCGACGCTGAAGATGCGGTAGACATAATGATGTAGGGGCGGGGTTCCCCCGCCCAGGGCGCGGGAACCAGGGCGCGGGAACCAGGGCGCGGGAACCAGGGCGCGGCAACCAAGGCGCGGCAACCAGGGCGGGGAAACCAGGGCGGGGAAACCAGGGCGGGGAAACCAGGGCGGGGAAACCAGGGCGGGAGAACCCCGCCCCTACGAATGCGAAGAGGAACATGGAATTATTAAACAAGAAAATACTGGTAGTCGGTCTGGCCCGTACCGGGGTTGCCGTGGCCCGTTTCCTGGCAGCGCAGGGGGCGCGGGTCACCGTTACCGACATGAAGGATGAAGCGGCGCTCGCACCGTTTTTAGAGCAGCTCGCCGACCTGGATATCGACTATGAGCTCGGCAGGCACGAGCGGCACAGTTTCCTCATGGCGGACCTGATCGTAGTCAGCCCCGGTGTGCCGATGGATATCAAGCCGTTGCTGCTGGCCAAGGCCCAGCGCCGGACGGTGATCAGCGAAATAGAACTAGCTGCCCGGTTTCTCACTGCACCCCTCGTTGCCATTACCGGCACCAACGGTAAAACCACCACTACGACCCTGACCGGTGAGATTTTTGCTGCCTGCGGTTTCAAGACCTTTGTCGGCGGCAATATCGGCAACCCGCTCATCGAGCTTGTTACAAGCGGCGAAGCGGTTGACCGGGTAGTGGTCGAACTCAGTTCGTTCCAGCTTGAGGGAATCGTCGACTTCCGGCCGCAGGTGGCAGTGCTGCTCAATATCACCGAAGACCACCTGGACCGCTACGCAACCTACCAGGAGTATATTGACGCCAAGCTTAGAATCTTCGAGAACCAGACCAGCGCGGATTATGCCGTGCTTAACATGGATGACCCGCTCGTCGCCGCGTATGCCGGTAAAATGAAGGCGCGGGTGGTGCCCACAAGTCAGCGGCAGGAGTTGGCGCAGGGGATTTTCTATCGCAACGGCTCCATAGTCTACCGCTGGGAAGGGCGCGAGGAGCTTTTTGCAACCGCTTCCTTCCGGCTTAAAGGGGTGCATAACATCGACAACATCATGGCGGCGCTGGCAAGCACGCTGCTGCTGGGGTGCGACGCGGGACAGGCGCTGGCTGCCCTGGAGGCGTTTGCCGGTCTGCCTCACCGGATGGAGTTCGTCCGTGAGGTGAACGGCGTTGCCTGGTATGAGGACAGCAAGGGGACCAACGTGGGGAGCGTGGTCAAATCCCTGGAGAGCTTCGACTCGGGGATAACCCTGATTGCCGGCGGCAAGGACAAGGGGGGAGAGTATACCCCGCTGGCCGGGCTGGTCAAGGAGCGGGTCGGCCACCTCATCCTTATCGGCGAGGCAAAAGAGAGGATGTGCAACGCGTTGGGCTCCCTCACCGATACCCATTTGGCCGATACGCTGGAAGATGCGGTGACGCTTGCGCACCGGCTGACTTCTCCGGGCGGGGTGGTACTGTTCTCTCCTGCCTGTTCCAGCTTTGACATGTTCAAGAACTATGAAGAGCGCGGGGAGCGCTTCAAGTCCCTCGTCCGCTCTCTCGATGACGGAGCAGGGCGGTGAAGAAAATAGAGGGATATGACATGATAATTCTGCTGATGGTGGTGATGCTCACCTGCTTCGGCGTAGTCATGGTCTATTCCGCTTCGTCGATAATGGCAGCAAAAAAATTCAACGACGGTTTCTATTTCCTGAAAAGACAGGGTATTTACGCACTGCTCGGCTTCGGGGTAATGGCAATTGCCATGCAGGTCGATTACCATGTTTGGCGGCGGGTTGCCGTGCCGGTACTGCTTGCGTGTCTGGCGCTGCTTATCCTGGTTTTCATTCCCGGCATTGGTGGAACGGCCAAGGGGGCATCCCGCTGGATTCGTCTGCCCGGCTTCAATTTACAACCGTCAGAGATGGCAAAGGTGGCGCTCATTATTTACATGGCCTACTCGCTCGACAAGAAACAGGAGAAGCTGAAGGAATTCATGTCCGGCTTCCTGCCGTACATGGTGATTCTGGCGGTGCTGCTCGCCATTCTTCTCAAACAGCACGACATGGGGGCTGCATTGACCATGGGTATGGTTGCCCTTGCCATGCTGTTCGCCGCAGGCACCAGACCCCGATATATCCTCGGAATGGGGGTGCTGGCGGCGCCGTTTGCCTGCTACCTCGTCGTGACCGAGGCCTACCGGATGAGGCGCATCACGGCTTTCCTCGATCCCTGGCAGGACCCTACCAATTCGGGTTTCCAGATCATCCAGTCCTGGATTGCCTTCGGCACCGGAGGGATTTTCGGTCAGGGGCTCGGCGAAGGGAAGCAAAAGCTTTTCTATCTGCCGGAGGCCCATACGGATTTCATCCTCTCGGTGGTGGGAGAGGAATTGGGATTTATCGGGGTTATGGTGATTGCGGCCATGTTTCTCCTGCTGCTTCAGCGCAGTATCCGGGTTGCGGTAGGCGCGGAAGACAATTTCGGCCGTTTTCTCGCCTTCGGAATTGCGGTACTGCTGGGGCTTGAAGCGTTCATCAACATGGGGGTTGTGACCGGCATGCTGCCGACGAAAGGGCTGGCGCTTCCCTTTATCAGCTACGGAGGTAGTTCCCTGATTATCAGCCTGTTTGCCGTAGGTATGTTGCTCAATGTTTCGTCACGGATGAGGGGGACGCCATGAAGCTGCTCATTGCCGGCGGCGGAACAGGTGGCCATCTCTTTCCCGGAATTGCCGTTGCCGAGGAATTCCTGGCCCGGAACAATTCCAACGAGGTGCTTTTCGTCGGCACCGAGCGCGGCATAGAGGCGAGATTGCTGCCCCGGCTCGGCTACCGGCTGGAATGCATCACCGCCAGCGGGATCAAGGGGCAGAGTCCGCCGGCCAAGATAAGGAGCGCAGCGCAGCTTCTCTATGGCTATGCCCAGTCGAGACGCATACTCAAGGAATTCCGCCCCGACCTTGTCCTCGGCGTCGGCGGTTATGCATCGGCTCCGGTTGTGCTGGCTGCGCGGGGGATGCAAATCCGGCGCTTCATCCATGAACAGAACGCCATCCCCGGGCTCACCAACAAGCTTTTGGCCCGGTTTGCCGAAAAGGTGTTCATCTCCATCGAGGAGTCGAGGAAGTTTTTCCCCGAGGATACTACAGTATTGACCGGCAATCCGTTGCGCAAGGAGATACTCTGGAACGTGCCGCTGGGACAGAAAACGCCGGGGAGCGACGAGAAACTGAAGCTGCTCGTATTTGGCGGCAGCGCCGGCGCCCACCGCATCAACACGGCAATGATCGAGTCACTGCCATTCCTGGAAGGCGTGAAGGAGCGCATCATCATCACTCATCAGACCGGTGAAAAAGACCAGGCCGAGGTGAGAAAGACTTATGAACAATCAGGATTTGCGGCGGAGGTGACGCCGTTCATCGACGACATGGCAGCGGCATATTCAAACGCAGATATGATCGTTTGTCGTGCAGGCGCGACGACCATTGCCGAAGTTACGGCCTGTGGCAAGGCCTGTATATTCATTCCTTATCCGTATGCCGCCGACGACCATCAGCGTCGAAATGCCGAGGCGCTTCTCAAGAAAGAGGCGGGATACATGATACTGGAGCGGGAACTGTCCGGGGAGAGCCTTGCTTTTCAGGTAATGGAGTTGATTGCGCACCCCGGGAAGATTGAGCAGACCGGCAGAAATGCCCGCAGCCTGGCGCAGCTGGATGCTGCACAGGTGATAGTAGATGAGATGACGAGGGAGCAAGCGTGTACGGAAAAATAGAAAAAATACATTTTGTAGGCATCGGCGGCATCGGCATGAGCGGAATTGCCGAAGTGCTCCTCAACCTCGGCTACAAGGTGTCCGGCTCGGACCTCAGGAAAACGGAGATCACCGAACGTCTGGAAGGGCTCGGCGGTGAGATCTTCATCGGTCATGCCCGGGAGAATGTGGCCAATGTCGATGTCGTGGTAATTTCCAGCGCAGTCCATGATGACAACCCTGAAGTGGTGGAAGCCGTGGAACGGCTGATACCGGTCATCCCCCGCGCCGAGATGCTTGCAGAGCTGATGCGGATGAAGTACGGCATAGCCATTGCCGGCACCCACGGCAAGACCACCACCACCTCCATGGTGGCCACCATCCTGGCAAAAGGGGGGATTGATCCGACCATCGTCATCGGCGGGCGGCTCAATTCCATCGGAACCAACGCCCGCCTCGGCCAGGGGCAATTCCTGGTTGCCGAGGCCGATGAATCGGACGGCTCTTTTTTAAAACTGTCGCCGACCATTGCAGTGGTTACCAACATCGACGCGGATCATCTGGATTTCTATAAAGACATCGACGAAATCAAGGATACCTTTGTCCAGTTCATCAACAAGGTCCCTTTTTACGGTCTTGCAGTGCTTTGCCTGGACAACGGCAACATTGCCGACATCATCCCCCTGGTGAAAAAACGCTTCAACACCTATGGTTTGACGACCCAGGCCGATTTCCGCGCCACCGACGTCAGGCACACCGGATTCACGACCTCCTTTGTCGCCCATTACAAGGGAACGCTGCTCGGGGAAATAACCTACAGCATGCCGGGAGCGCACAACGTGCTCAACGCCCTGGCGACCATTGCCGTGGCCATGGAGTTGAATATCCCCTTTGCCGAGATCCAGGCCGGATTCAAGGCGTTTGGCGGCGTGGGGCGTCGTTTCCAGGTCAAAGGGGAAGTGCGCGACATCATGGTGGTGGATGATTACGGCCATCATCCGACCGAGATCAGGGCGACCCTGGCGGCGGCCAAGGGGGGGTGGGATCGACGGCTGGTGGTGGCATTCCAGCCCCATCGCTATTCCCGTACCAAGGAACTGTTCGAGGAGTTCGTCAAGGCGTTTTATGATGCAGACATTCTCATCCTGACCGATATATACCCTGCCGGCGAAAAGCCGATCGAGGGGATTACGGCAGAGTCTCTGGCAGCACGGATAAAGCGCCATGGCCAGAAGGACGTGACCTATATCGCCGACCGGAATGCCGTATGCGACCACTTGCTCGGCATAGTCAAGCCGGGCGACATCGTCATCACCCTCGGCGCAGGCAACATCTGGCAGGTGGGTGAAGCGCTGGTGGAGAAGCTTAAGGGAGATCTTTGACAGACGATACCCGTACACGACTGGTTGCGGCGTTGCGCGGCGAGTTACGGTTCAATGAGCCAATGGCACGGCATACCGCGCTGAAGGTGGGTGGTCCGGCTGATTTCTTCGCCATCCCCGCAGATCCGTCCGACCTCCAGTCGCTCATGGCCGTTATCCTCGAGATGGGGATGCCGTATCTGGTTGTCGGCGGCGGCTATAATCTGCTGGTCAGGGATGGCGGTTTCAGGGGGGTAGTGATTTCTCTGAAGCAGTTTTGCAGCATGGAAAAACTTCCGGATAACCGCTTACGTGCCGAGGCAGGGAGCACCAACCAGCAGCTCGTACGTTTTGCCAACGGGCAGGGGCTGACGGGCCTGGAGTTTCTCAGCGGGATACCCGGCATGGTCGGCGGTGCGCTCAGCGTGAATGCCGGTGCCCACGGCCGGTCGGTGCTGGAGCTGGTGGAAAGCCTGACAACGATGCAGGGAGGCAAGGTAACCGTTACTTTCCGGGAAGACCTCAGATACGGATATCGCCACCTGGAGCTGAAACCCGGCGAGATCGTTCTTGCTGCCGTATTCTCCCTTGCCGTCGGAGATGCCGAGGAGATCGAAGGCAGAACTCAAGGCTATCTCGAACATCGGCGCAACAGCCAGAGGGTCGGCTATCCCAATGCCGGTTCGTTCTTTAAAAACCCGGAGGGGAAGCAGGCCTGGCGCCTGATAGATGAGGTGGGGCTGCGAGGTTGCCAAATCGGCGGTGCCCAGGTTTCGGAGGTCCACACCAACTTCCTCGTCAATCGCGGCGGGGCCAAGGCGGCGGATTTCCTGCAACTGGCGCAGGTCATAAAGTCAAAGGTCCGGGAGCAGAGCGGGATAGATTTGGAAGAGGAAGTGCGGATCGTCGGTGCGGATTGATGAACGGTCGATGGTCGATGGTCGATAAAGCCGGTTGAAAGTGATGGTAAGTACATGACAGTGGATGAACTGAAAACAAAAAAAATAGGCGTGCTGATGGGGGGACTGTCGGCGGAGCGCGAGGTGTCCCTGAAAAGCGGCGCAGCCGTTCACCAGGCGCTCCTGGCTAGGGGCTACGATGCCGTTGCCATTGACGTTGACCGCGATATCGCCCAGGTGCTCGTCAGGGAATGGGTGGATGTGGCATTTATAGCTCTCCACGGCCGCTATGGTGAGGATGGCGCTATTCAGGGGCTTCTGGAAATCATGGGAATACCCTATACCGGTTCCGGCGTCCTTGCCAGTGCCCTTGCCATGAACAAGATTTTTGCCAAACAGGCTTTTCAGGCAGCCGGACTGACCGTAGCCCCGTACAAGGTGTTTTGCCGAGGCGATAAGGCCGCTCTTGCCGAGCTCGAATTTTCTCTTCCCGTCGTGGTAAAGCCATCGCAGGAAGGTTCTTCGGTTGGTGTCAGCATCGTCAAGCAGAAGTCGGAATTTGCCGCTGCCATGAAAGAGGCTTTCCGGTACGACCGTGAAATCCTCGTCGAGCAATTCATCAAGGGGAGCGAGGTCCAGGTGGGTATCCTTGAAGACAAGGCGCTCGGGGCCATTGAGATCGTGCCGAAAAACGAGTTCTATGATTTCGATGCAAAATACTCTCCCGGCATGGCCGAGCATATTCTCCCCGCCCGACTGCCGGCAGAGCTTTACCGAAAAGTGCTGCGGGCAGGAGAAGAGGCACACCGTGCCCTGGGCTGCAGCGGTTACAGCCGGGTCGATTTCCTCGTCACGGAGGAAGGGGCCTGTTATATCCTGGAGGTCAATACCTTGCCCGGGATGACCGATCTGAGTCTGTTGCCGGAGATAGCCCGCGGCTCGGGAATAGGATTCGAAGATCTGGTGGAAAGAATCCTTGCTGCCGCGGCATTGAAAATAAGCCAGTAGTTGAAGCGGTGAATGGTTGATAGCGGATGGTTGATGACTGCCTGGCTCCTATCAGCGATTCACTATTAACCATCGACCATCAACCATCGACCGGTTTCCACCATGCGCGATCTGCACAAGAAAAAACAGCGACCGACCTCGCAAAACCGGCTGAAAAAACCGCCGAAGCCGCGCAAGCCGATTAATTTCCGGAGTATTTTCAGGAAGTCGGCGAAGGTAGTGTGCGGAGCGGCACTTGTTTCACTGACCGGATTCGTTGGGTACGAGATGTACCGGATGATTGTCCGGACCACGTTCCTGCGGTTGGAGCGGATCGAGGTGTCCAATCTCAAGAAGCTGAGCCGGCAGGAGGTCGTTGCCCTGGCCGGTGTGAAGGAAGGGGATGCAATGCTGGCCTTGAGGCTTAAGAGCATCGGCGAGCAGATAGCGAAAAACCCCTGGATAGCCCAGGTCAAGGTCAGGCGATATTTCCCCGGCACACTTACCATCGAGGTGGCGGAGCGTGAGCCGGTGGCGGTGGTCAACATGGGGTATCTCTACTACCTGGACAACAAGGGAGAATTGTTCAAGCCCCTTACCGAAGGGGATCGGCTCGATTATCCCGTGCTTACCGGCATAACCGAAGAGGATATTGCCAAAGACCCGTCAGGTTCCAAGGCGACGCTGAAGACGACGCTGGAGCTGATTGCGCAACTGAAGTCGCGGACGGATTTCAGGCTGGATGACGTTTCAGAGATACACTTCGATAAAGGTTACGGCTTTACCATCTTTACCGCCTCGGGCGGGGTGCCGGTGAAGCTGGGCAACGGCGGTTTCAGCGAAAAACTTAGCCGTCTTGCCAGAATCTACCGGGATCTGCAACCGCAGATGTCGGCTCTTGAATACATTGACCTTGATTACAGCGACAAGATAATAGTGAAAAAGGCTTAGGAGCTGTAAATTGCCCATGTTATTTGTTTACAGTTCCTTAGAGAAGAAAAGGGGGGGGTATGTCCGCTAAAAGGGATAATCTGATTGTAGGACTCGACATCGGCACCACGAAGATCTGCGCAATAGTCGGCAATCTCACTGAAGAAGGTATCGATATCGTCGGGATCGGCACAAGCCCCTCCCGGGGACTGCGCAAGGGAGTGGTCATCAATATCGAGAGCACGGTAGCTTCCATCAGAAAGGCGGTGGAAGAGGCTGAGCTGATGGCAGGCTGCGAAATCAAGTCGGTATATGCCGGCATAGCCGGAGGCCACATCAAGGGATTCAACTCTCAAGGGGTGATTGCCATCAAGAACCGCGAGGTATGCTCGGATGACGTGAAAAGGGTCATCGATGCGGCCAAGGCGATCGCCATCCCCATGGACCGTGAGGTTATTCATATACTTCCCCAGGAATTCATCATCGATGACCAGGACGGCATTCGCGAACCGCTGGGCATGAGCGGCGTCAGGCTGGAGGCCAAGGTGCATATCGTCACCGGTGCCGTTGCCAGTGCCCAGAACATCATCAAGTCATGCAACCGCGCCGGACTTGACGTGGCGGATATCGTCCTTGAGCAGCTCGCTTCGTCAGAGGCGGTTCTTTCTGCCGACGAAAAGGAGTTGGGTGTGGCACTGGTCGATGTCGGCGGGGGAACCACGGATATCGCCATTTTCGTGGACGGCGCCATCAAGCACACTTCCGTGCTGTCGCTCGGGGGAAATCATCTGACCAACGATATCGCCGTGGGACTCAGAACGCCGATGGCTGAAGCTGAGAAGATCAAGCAGAAGTATGGTTGCTGCATGGCCTCCCTGGTCGGCAAGGACGAAACCATCGAAGTGCCGAGCGTCGGCGGCAGAAAGCCGCGGATACTCTCCCGGCAGCTCTTGTCGGAAATCCTTGAACCTCGGGTTGAAGAAATATTCACCCTGGTGAACCGGGAGATCGTCAAGTCGGGTTTAGAGGATCTGATCGCCTCCGGGGTGGTAATCACAGGGGGCAGCACCATTCTCGAAGGGATGCCCGAGCTTGCCGAGCAGGTGTTCAACCTGCCGGTGCGCAGAGGATTGCCGCAGCGCATCGGCGGTCTGGTCGACGTGGTGAATTCGCCGGCCTATGCAACAGGTGTCGGACTTGTGGTCTATGGCAGCAAAAATGTCGGTGTCCACGAGTTCCCCTCAGCCCAGAGCGAGGACAACATCTTCCGCAAGGTGAGCAGAAGAATGAAGGAGTGGTTCGGAGAATTCTTTTGAGTTTTTAAATACAATACAGTGAAAGTCAAGAAAGGGGGTAGCGAATGTTTGAATTTGATGAGAGCATCGACCAGAGTGCGAAGATCAAGGTAATCGGGGTAGGTGGGAGCGGCGGCAATGCCGTCAATACCATGATCAGCAGCAATGTCCACGGTGTTGATTTTATCGTCGCCAACACCGATGCGCAGGCTCTGCGCGCGTCCAAGGCACCGTTGAAGATCCAGATCGGTGGTCAGCTGACCAAGGGGCTCGGGGCGGGGGCGAATCCTTCCGTGGGGAGAGAGGCGGCTCTGGAGGACCGGGACAAGCTGGCTGAATCGCTCAAGGGCGCCGATATGATCTTCATCGCTGCCGGCATGGGTGGCGGTACCGGAACCGGAGCCGCACCGATCATCGCCGAAGTGGCAAGGAGCATGGGGGCGCTGACCGTCGGCGTGGTTACAAAGCCGTTCAGTCGCGAAGGTCGGCAGCGTCTGGCAAAAGGTGAGGACGGCATCAAGGAATTGAAGAAGCATGTTGATTCACTCATCGTCATTCCCAATGACCGCTTACTCGGTCTGGCCGGCAAGTCCATGTCGATCCTCGACGCTTTCAAACCGTCCGACGATGTCCTGCGCCAGGCCGTGCAGGGTATTTCCGACCTTATAACCACATCGGGCCTCATCAACGTGGACTTTGCCGACGTCAAGGCAATCATGAGCGAGCGCGGCATGGCCATGATGGGAATCGGCATGGGCTCCGGCGAAAATCGGGCTGTTGACGCCGCCACCCGGGCTATTTCCAGTCCCCTCCTGGAAGACATCGATATTTCCGGGGCGAAAGGGGTGCTCGTCAATATTTCCGGTTCATCCGCCATGACCATGGACGAGTTTGACGCCGCCAGCCGCATCATCCACGAAAAAGTCCATGAGGATGCCAACATCATCGTCGGCCTCGTCATCGACGAAGAGCTGGGCGATGTCATCAAGGTGACCGCCATTGCCACCGGCTTCGGCGACCGCTTTGACATGGAGAAGAGCCGGCAGGAAATGAAAAACGTCGCGCCGCTCATCAACAGGAGCGAGGTTAATCGCGAGATCCCGACCTTCATCAGGGAAAAGCAGCAGCGCGAGACCTTTTCCCGCCAGCGCAGCTTTATGATGGAGGACGAGGATCAGTACGACATCCCGACTTTCCTCCGCAAATCTGTGGATTAAGGAACGCGTCTTTTCCGAAGGGGGCCTTGCCCTGACGAAAAAATCACGTTCCGTTGGACTGTAATCGTCTAACGTCAGGTCGTAAAAATTAACCGGTGGCGCCCCCCCTGCCACCGGCGAGGCTTTCATTCCCCGGCCTTCATACTTCCCCCTCCAGAGGGGGCCGGGTCTTTTTTCCCCTTCAACCTACCTCAGTCGAGTTTTATCAAGCACCCGTCGATCGTTTTCCATTCACCAAAATTTCTTGTACCGCTTTTCCAGGATCGAAATATGTCCAGCGCCATTTGAGGTCGCATAGTTCCCTTTACGCTTGGTCTTGCGGCCCAGCTTTCACTGTTGGAAGGGGAGCTGATTTGAAGCACACACCCTCTGACCGTTCGACCACAATAAAATCACAAATACCATATAGACCAAGCATAGCAAATATGCTATAATTCAACCATGAATTGGACTATCACCTACTACAGCGATTCAGTACAAGAAGAAATCCTTGCTATGCCGGCAGGCTTTCTTGGCCGGTATCTTCGATATTCCGACCGGATGGAGATCTACGGCCCGGACCTGGGTATGCCGCACACCCGCGCAATGGGTGAAGGACTGTTTGAGTTGCGGCTAAAGGCCGCAGAAGGAATTGCACGGGTATTCTACTGTACCATGGTTGGCAAAAAGATAGTGATACTTCATCAATTCATAAAGAAAGCGGACAAAACCCCTCCCAAAGAGCTAGAAATAGCGCGACGGCGGATGAAGGAGATCAAGAATGCTCACACACAAAGAACTTAAAGCCCGCGCCCTCGAACGTGCGGACGTAAAAGCCGAATATGACCGGCTTGACGAGGAATTTGCTTTCCTGGACGAGTTTCTGAAAGCGCGTGCAGCCGCTGGCATCACTCAGGCGGAAGTTGCAGAGCGCATCGGCACAACACAGTCCGCTATCGCGCGTTTGGAATCCGGCAGCGGAAAGCATTCTCCCTCTCTAGCCACATTGCAAAAATACGCCCATGCCCTCGGTTGTCGTCTGGAGTTGCGTCTCGTCAAGGAATCTCGAAATGCAGATGGTCGAACCAGTCGCTCAACTCGGATCGCCAAAAAACAGGCGGCCGGTTAGCTCCCCGGAGCCGTTATCGCGCCAAGCGAGAAGCAGTTACGGGGTCAGGCCCTGGCACGGTACAAAAAGCGGGCGTATTCCATAGATAAAGAACTCAGCTTCATCACCATCATTTTATTCCATCGGTCAGATGCAATCCGTTTACCGATTGAGAAGAGAGAAATAGAACTACAGCCATGTCCTGGAAAATCATCGAAAAATACCGCAAAATCCTCGCCTGCGAGACCGGGGTTACCCCCAAGGCGGCTGCAGGGCTGACCTTCTGCCTGGTCTATCCGAACCGCTACCATGCAGCCATGAGCAACCTGGGTTTTCAGGCCGTCCATTCCCTGCTCAACGCCTATCCGGACGTCCTCTGCGAGCGGGCTTTCCTTCCCGACCGGGAGGAACTGGAAGAGTACCGCAAGTCCGGTTCAAAATTGCTCTCCCTGGAGTCGCAGCGGCCGCTTACCGATTTCGATGTCATCGCCTTTTCCGTCTCCTTTGAGAGCGACTACCTGAACATACCGCCTATTCTGAATCTGGCCGGCATACCCGTTTATGCTGCGGAGCGCGATGCAACCATGCCGCTCGTGATGGCCGGCGGCGCAGCATTGTTTCTCAATCCCGAGCCGGTGGCCGATTTCATGGACCTCGTCTGCATCGGTGAGGCGGAGCCGCTCCTGCCCGGGCTCCTCGAAGTACTGACCAGCGAGGAACAAATCGGCCGGGATGAGCTTTTAACACGCTGCGCCCGGGTGCCCGGCATCTATGTCCCCTCCCTCTACGAAACAGTTTATGAAGGGGTACGCCTCCTTTCGCGCAGGCCTCTCGCCGGTGCGCCTCAGACGGTACGGCGGATATGGGATGAGGAGGCGGGGCGGCGGCCGACCACCTCGGAAATCCTCACCGAGGCCACGGAATTTGCCGACATGTATCTGATCGAGGTTTCACGCGGTTGCCCGCGCGGATGCAGGTTCTGCGCCGCCGGCTTCATTTACCTCCCATATCGTCAGCGCACCCTTGAGGCGGTAAAGGCCGAGGTGGCAAAGGGGCTGCAAGAACGGCAGCGCATAGGCCTGGTCGGTGCGGCGGTTTCCGATTATCACGGCATAGGTGACTTGTGCCGCTACATCCTCGATCAGGGGGGAAAGATATCCGTTTCTTCCCTGCGCATCGACGGTTTGGACGACGAACTGATCGAGGCGCTCAAGGAGAGCGGCCACAAAACCGTGGCCCTGGCGCCGGAAGGCGGATCCCAGCGGCTCAGGGACCTCATCAGAAAGAACATCAGCGAGGAACAGATCCTTGCCGCCTGTGACCGCTTGATCGGCAGGGACATTCTCAATCTGAAACTCTACTTCATTATCGGCTTACCTACTGAAACAGCGGCTGATCTGGATGAGATGGTAGGCCTTGTGGAAAGGATCCGCGAACGGGTAATCGCCGCGGCACGGAAAAACAAACGGCTGGGCGAAGTAGTCCTTTCCATCAACCCGTTTATCCCGAAGCCGTTCACCCCCTTTCAGTGGTGCGGCATGGAAGATCTCAAGACTCTGGAGAAAAAGGCGAAATACCTGCACAAGGCTCTCGGTCGGCTGTCAAATGTCAGGATTCAGATGGAGGGGCTGAAAGACGCCTACCTGCAAGCCCTCCTCTCCCGGGGTGACCGGCGTCTTGCCCCGCTGCTCTTCAAGGCTGGTGAGTCGGGGGGATGGAGGCGGGCGGCAAAGGAGCTGGCGCTCGATACCGATGCGTACGTCTGTCGCAACATCCCCTTGAACGAACTTCTGCCGTGGGACTTCATCGACAGCGGCGTAAAGGAAAAGCTGGTAAGTGAGTATGAACGTGCGTTCGCGGAGGGTGAAGGGACGGCCTGCATGGCCGTCCCTCAGTAAGATAGTGGTTAATTGAAAAAATATCTGACCCCCCCGGTAACCGTCACCGAGGAGGGGTCAAAGCTGCCGATTTTTTGTCCTGATGGCCCTATGATATCCGCGTTTGGCGCAAGTACCCCTTTTATTTCACCTGTTATGGCAAGCTGTTTCATGATGAAGTAATCTACCCCTCCGACCAGTTGCGCGCCCAGAACCGTATCGACATCCCTTCTCTCGCCGCTGTCTGCTCTGAAATCATTGATGAGAATATCAATGCCGGCGCCGGCATAGGGGACCAGTTTCGTGATCGGCAGGTTGATGAAACGGTATTGGGCGCCGAGGGCCACGTTGGTCGTTGCAAAATCCCCATCCTTCAAAGCGGAAACGTTATGGGGGTGAGAGCTGAATTCGGCGTGGGTGATGTCGACTTCAACGGCGATATTGTCGCCAATACCGTAGATGAAGCCACCACCCCCCACAAAACTGGCGTCGGTATCTACCGCCACAGTGCCTGACCCGACATCCTCACTGTCGGCAGGGATCAGAAAACCGATCCGGCCGGTCACACCGATTCTTCCCTTGATGCTGTCGGCCATGGCTGTTCCGCATGCCAGGGAAATGGTCGCCGTCAGGCAGGCTAGCATAAGTAGCTTTTTCATTCCTAGTTTCCTCCTTCATATTATTTAAAAAGATCACAATAATATCATAAGGCAAAACTAATTTTACGCAAGCTATAGTTATGCCGCATGCTGGTAGAACCTTCGTACCAGGGGGCGTCGGCTCCTGCTGACCGGTCAGATCAGATCGATTACCGCCTTGACCGCCTTTTCAATCCCCTCGGCAGCCTCGGAGATGTGCTCGGCCAGCATGTAGGCAGGGGTGGAGACGATCTTGTTCTTCTTGTCCACGACGAATTCCGTAACCGGGCAATCCAGGTGAAGGCTGCCGGTTTCAGCGATGGCAGCGGCGGTGCCGGCATCCGTGCCGATGGTCACCTGCGGGGCATACTCCTTGCCGAGGGTCGCGGCGATCACGACTGGGGCGATGCAGATGGCGCCGATCGGTTTATTTGCTGCGGCCATCTCCTTCAGGAGACGCGCCACCTCCGGCTGGATGCTGGCGGCAGCCCCCTTCTCGGCAAAATTGCAGAGGTTTTTTGCAGCGCCGAAACCGCCGGGGAAGATGACCGCATCGAGATCGGCTGCCCGCACATCCTTTATGTCCCTGATGTTGCCGCGGGCGATCCTTGCCGATTCCACCAGCACGTTTCTCCTGGCGCCGGTTTCCTGCATGGTGAGGTGGTTTGTCTCGGGTACTTCGATGTCCGGGGCCATGCAGACCGCTTCCGCGTTGTTCCTGTCGATGGCCAGAAGGGTGAGCACCGCTTCGTGGATCTCGCTGCCGTCGCGGACGCCGCAGCCGGAAAGTACGACGCCTATTTTCTTCTTCATGATTGAACCTCCATAAATTGAATGGGATGATAAGGTGCGGTCAAAAAGGTTCCTGCCATTTTAACTGACTTTCCCGCTTTGACAAGGCCTTTCAACGTGAAGCAATCGTGCGCATCCCATGAGCGCGAACCCTATTTCTTCTTTATCACCAGGTTGTCCCCGGTCATGGCCAGGTCCACCAGCACCGTGTCCCCCTCCTCGAATTTCCCCTGCAAGAGCATCAGCGCCAGCGGGTCCTGGATTTTTTTCTGCAAGGTCCGTTTCAGCGGCCGGGCGCCGTATGCCGGATCGTATCCTTCATGGGCAACGAATTCGCGGGCCTTGTCGGTGACCTCCAGCGTCAGGTGGCGTTCCGCAAGGCGGTCTTGCAGCGCCTTGATCTGGATCGCGACGATATGCTTGATCTGCTCAAGGGGGAGGGCGTGGTAGATGACGATCTCGTCCAGCCGATTGAGGAATTCCGGCTTGAAGTTTTCCTTGAGGGTCTCCATGACCATGGTCCGCATCCTGGCGTAGTCGCTGGCGCCGTACTGCTGTATCCACTGGGAGCCCAGGTTGCTGGTCATGATGATCACCGTGTTGCGGAAATCCACGGTGCGCCCCTGGCCGTCGGTGAGCCTGCCGTCGTCGAGCACCTGGAGCAGCACGTTGAAGACTTCCGGATGCGCCTTTTCGATTTCGTCGAAGAGGACGATGCTGTATGGGCGGCGGCGCACCGCCTCGGTGAGCTGCCCACCTTCCTCGTACCCCACGTAGCCCGGGGGGGCGCCGATGAGCCGGGCCACCGTGTGCTTTTCCTGGTACTCGCTCATATCGATACGGACGATGGACTGGTCGTCGTCGAAAAGAAACGCGGCCAAAGCCCGTGCAGTCTCGGTCTTGCCCACCCCCGTAGGGCCGAGGAAGATGAATGAGCCGATGGGACGGTTCGGGTCGGAGAGCCCGGAGCGCGCCCGACGCACTGCATTGGCGACCAGGGTGAGGGCATCATCCTGGCCGACTACCCGGCTTTTGAGCCGCTCCTCCATTCTGACCAGTTTTTCCGATTCGGTTTCCAGCATGCGGCTGACCGGGATGCCGGTCCACTTGGCGACGATCTCCGCCACCATGTCGCCGTCCACCTCTTCGGGGAGCATCTTCCCTTCCTCTTGCCGCCGGGTCAGTTCCTCCTTCTTTTCGGCGATTTCCTTCTCGATGGCGGGAATCTCACCGTAACGGAGTTCGGCGGTTTTGGCCAGGTTTCCTTCCCGCTCGCTTTTCTTTGCTTCTTCCTTCTTCTCTTCCAGTCTTTTATTCAGGTCACTGATGGCGGTCAGGATCGTTTTCTCCTGCTGCCAGTGGGTCTTGAGGGTCGCCGACTGGCCTTTCAGCTCTTCCAGCTCATCGGAGAGCTTTCGCAGCCGCTCCTGGGCATGGGGGTCCTGCTCGCGGAGCAGGGCCTGTTTCTCGATTTCCAGCTGGATGATCTTGCGCTCCACCTCGTCGATCTCGGTCGGCATGGAGTCGATCTCGATTCTTAACCGTGAGGCCGCTTCGTCGATCAGGTCGATGGCCTTGTCAGGAAGGAAGCGGTCGGTGATGTACCGGTCGGACAGGGTGGCTGCGGCGATGATGGCGCTGTCCTTGATGCGGATGCCGTGAAAGTTTTCATACTTTTCCTTGAGTCCGCGCAGGATGGCGATGGTGTCCTCAACGCTCGGCTCGCCGGTGTAGACCTGCTGGAATCGGCGCTCCAGGGCAGCATCCTTTTCGATGTACTTGCGGTATTCGTTGAGGGTGGTGGCGCCGATGCAGTGCAGCTCTCCCCTTGCCAGGGCAGGCTTGAGCATGTTGGATGCGTCCATTGCCCCTTCCGCAGCTCCAGCGCCAACCAGGGTGTGAAGTTCGTCGATGAAGAGAATGATCTTCCCTTCGGATTTTTCCACTTCCTTGATCACCGCCTTGAGCCGATCCTCGAATTCCCCCCGGTATTTGGCCCCGGCGATGAGCGCGCCCATGTCGAGGGCCACCAGCTTCTTCTCCTTGAGGGTTTCCGGCACGTCGCCGGAGATGATACGCTGGGCCAGCCCTTCGACGATGGCGGTTTTCCCCACCCCCGGCTCGCCGATCAGGACCGGGTTGTTCTTGGTCCGCCGTGACAGGACCTGGATCACCCGGCGGATCTCGTCGTCCCTGCCGATGACCGGATCAAGCTTGCCCCGCCGTGCCAGATCGGTCAGGTCGCGGGCGTATTTTGCCAGGGCCTGGTATTTGTCCTCCGGATTCTGATCGGTAATCGGTTCCTCACCCCGGACATCCTTCAAAGCAGCGAGAACCCCCTCACGGCTTACGCCGCTCTCCATGAGAATCCGTGCAGCCGTGCTCCCCTTAGCCGCTATCATCGCCAGAAGCAGGTGTTCGCTGGAGACGAAGGCGTCCTTCATGGTGTCGGCTTCCTTCTGGGCCGTGTCCAACACCTGGTTCAGCGCCGGTGACAGGTAGATCTGCATGGTGGCGCCGCTGGCCCTGGGGAGTTTTTCGAGCGCTTCCATTGTCTTGTTTTTCACAAAGCCGGCATTGGCGCCGAGCTTTTGCAGGATTGCGGCAACCAGGCTCCCTTCCTGCTCCAGCAGGGCCAGCAGCAGATGTTCCGGCTCGATGGAGCTGTTTCCCCGTTGCGTCGCTGTTTCCTGGGCAAGGGCCAGGGCTTCCTGGGTCTTAATGGTCATTTTATCCGGTCTGATCATGGCAAGGCTCCTTAATTTGATACTGTAGGGAAATAATAGGTACGGTCCCGGCCCCTGTCAAGGCAGCGCCCTCCATCTGTTCACCGTTTGCATATCTGTTCAAATTTTGACAAAACCACTATTTACGGGAGGTTAACGGTATTTACACTCCGCCATGTTCACATGGCGCACAAACGCAATAAAACCCGCAGTGAATATAATGTAGGCATTTCAACCGGTTATGCCTGTTTTTGCTATGGCATGCATCTCGTAATGGAAAAGGTAACGGTTAACGAAATCCAGGAGGTGCGCCATGAAATGCTTACTTTCACTTGTTCTATTAATGGGTTGCCTGACCGGTTGCAGTGAATTGAGGATTATTGGCGCGGCAGCGGTGCATGAGCTGAGGGCCGAAGCGATAAACGTCGAGTTCGCCTCCTGCAAGGAGCCGGTTTTGAGGGAGCAAAAGGCGCCGGAGAAACCGGTAATGGTGGCAAAGGCAGAGCCGGCCCCAGCCAGGACGGAAACCAGTCGGACCACCCGGAAAGGCGCCTGGGAACGGCGTTAACCGTTATTTATGTCGCCGTTGTGGAGAATGGCCAGGACCGGACACTGGCTGAGGCAGACGCAGCAGCACTCGCACCGGCTCTGCTCGTGTCGCACGGCATGCTTCCTGTAACCGGAGGTTTCGAGGGTGATGAGCTTGTTTTTGCATGCGGCGACACAGCGACCGCATCCGGTGCATTTATTTGTGTCGATTGTTGGGGGAGATTTTTGGGTCATGAATGGGCTGGCTTAGAGGGCGAGTTCCAGTTGCTTCCAGGTGCAGCGCTTGATCCTGGGGCCGGCATAATAGCGAGGACAGACAGCGATCAGCACGGCTGCCGGCTGTTTGCATGTGCGGCGGCAGGAGAGGCACAGGGTGTTGGCGTCGGTTTGCTCTTTCATAATCCCACCCGATGGAGAATATCCCGCAGGGCTATCGGTCAACCCTGCGGGATGCGACAAATCTAAGCGATCTTTTTTATCCAGCCAAAAGAATCTTCCATTTTTCCGTATTGTATGGCGGTCAAGGTGTCGTAGAGCTTTTGCGTCAGTTTGCCGACCTCGCCGTCGTCTACGGTGAGGCATTCATCCTTGTAGCTGAGGGCGCCGACCGGGGTGACGACCGCTGCAGTCCCGCTGCCGAAAGCTTCTTTGACCTTGCCCGAGCGGATATCATTCATCAATTCCATAATGTCGATCTTCCGCTCTTCCACCTTGAGTCCGAATGAGGCAACCAGCTTCAGCACCGAATCGCGGGTAATGCCGTGGAGGATGGAGCCTTCGAGGGGCGCGGTTACTACCCGGTCTTCGTAGGCAAAAAACATGTTCATGGCGCCCACTTCCTCGATGTAACGCTTGTGCACGCCGTCGAGCCAGAGGACCTGGTCGAACCCCTTCTTTTTCGCTTCCAGGCCTGCTTTGAGCGAGCTGGCATAGTTGCCGCCGGTTTTCGCCTCGCCCGTACCGCCCGGAGTTGCACGTACGAATTTGTCTTCCACCATTATCTTCACCGGCTTGAAGCCTGAAGCATAGTAGGCGCCTACCGGCGACATGATCACATAGAAGTAATAGTGATCCGAAGGTTTTACACCAAGCACCGGCTCTACGGCGATCATGGCCGGCCGGATATAGAGGGAGGTGCCTTCTGCAGAAGGTACCCAGTCTTTCTCCAGTTGCACCAGTTCTTCGATTCCCTTGAGAAAAAGCTCTTCCGGCACAGACGGCATGCAGAGCCGGTCCGCGGAAAGGTTGAAACGACGGGCATTCATTTCCGGACGGAACAGGGCAACGGTGCCATCGGTCCATTTATAGGCTTTCAGTCCCTCGAATATTTCCTGGGCATAATGAAAAACCAGGCAGGCAGGGTCAAGGACGAACGGGGCATACGGCTCGATCCGGGCGTCAACCCATCCCTTGCCGGCCCTCCATTCCACCATCAGCATGCGATCGGTGAAAATCCTGCCGAACCCAAGCTGCGATTCATCGGTGAACCTTGCCTTTTTTTTCTCGTCAGGGAGAGGGATTTTCTTGATTTCCATCAGCTGAACCTCCGGTTTGTCCGGCGCAAAGCGTCGTTATTCTTCAATCTATTCGTATCATAATAGTTGTAGACGGGCAAGGGTTTTTGCTTGAAAAATCACTGCTTCGCCCGACAATAATCCGGGTTGGAACATCCGGTTTTTTGCCTGTAAATTTGCCTATTGATTTTTTCATCGACAGTTGTTAAATTTTTAGCACTCTTAACTTGAGAGTGCCAGGATGTCTGGTATTATTTCCCAGACCATAATGAAGCCATGCAGGAGGTTTTCCCGTGAACTATACAATGCCGGCAGTAGTCGATAATTTGAGTTTATACCTGGCGGAAATAAGGCGCTTTCCGGTTCTTTCCGCGGAAGAGGAGCACGGCTTAGCCGTCAAGCTCTACGAAGAGAAGGATCTGGAGGCGGCCCACAGGCTCATTACCTCCAACCTGCGCTTTGTGGTCAAGATTGCCGGGGAATACCGTTCTTACGGCATGAAAATGCTCGACCTGATTCAGGAAGGGAATATCGGCCTGATGATGGCGGTGCGTAAATTCAATCCATACAAGGGATTCCGTCTTATTTCCTATGCAGTCTGGTGGATAAGGGCCTATATCCAGAACCATATCGTCTCGACCTGGAGCCTGTTGAAGATAGGGACTACCCAGGCGCAGCGGAAACTTTTTTTCAAGCTGAACCAGGCCAAGAGCGCGATCAGAAGCATGACCGGAGGCGGCGACGACCTCCAGGCTGCGGCGCTTTCCCTCGATGTGAAGGAATCCGAGGCGCAGGAGATGGACCAGCGCATGCGCGGCGATTATTTCCTCGATGCCGAGGTTGTTACCGGCGAAGGTCTGACCATGCTGGAAAGTCTTCCCGATGAGCGCCGGAACCAGGAGGAACTCCTGGGCGAGGCCGAGGAAAGCGCCATATTGGAAAGGGAGGTGGCCGCGGCGCTGACCTGCCTGAATGAAAAGGAACGCTATGTGATCGAACAGAGGGTCTCTTCCGATGAACCCTTGACCCTCCAGGAGATCGCTGATCATTTCTCCATCTCCCGGGAACGGGTACGGCAGATCGAGGAAGGCGCCCTGAAAAAAATGAAGCGGGCACTCCTGCCGCTCGCGACCCGGGCCGTTGCCTGAGAGCGATGACTATCATTTGAACGCCCATTTTCAGCACTGGAAATGGGCGTTTTGTATTGCTATTGTTTCAAAGGAAGGGAAAACATGCAGTGCCACACCCGTCCCGCCGCGATAAAACCTTGTGAAGAAGCTGTGCCAATTTTACTGTTCATCCTCACCCTTTTGATGATCAGCGGCTGTGCCGGCACGACAACCTTTATTGCCTACCCCGATAAAATCAATCCGTTGATAGCCGATTTGCAGACGAGGAAATCGATTGACTTCAGCCACTGTTTTTTGAGTGAGTGCAAGAGCAGCGACATGATCCTTTACAACATGGAGCGAGGCCGTATTGCCCAAATCGTCGGCAATACCGATGCCAGCGTGAGGGACTTTGCCGCCTCCATGGACGTCATCAGGGAAAAAGAGCAAAAGGCAATCGTCAGCGTTTCCGATATCGGTGCCCAGGCCGCATCTGTCGCCGTCAATGACAACGCCATCCCTTACGAGGGGGCCGGATATGAACGGGTCATGCTTCATCAGTTCCAGGCAATGAACTATCTCAGCAAAAACGATCTGGAAGGTGCGGGTGTGGAGATCCGCAGAGCCAATTTCGAGCAGGAAGAGGCACTGAAGCGTCATGAGGACGAGTTGGACGAGGCCCGGAAGGTTGCCGAAGAAAAGCGGCTGGAGAATCCGCAAGAGGTTGATGCGATCAAAAGTCAGTTCTCCCAGCTGGACGAGGCTGCCGGCAAGGTCAAGAATTCCTTTCAGAACGCCTATACCTTTTACCTCTCCGGATTTGTCTATGAACTCACCAATCAGCAGAACGACGCCTATATCGATTACAAAAAGGCACTGGAAATATTCCCGGAAAACACCATCCTGCAAAGGGATGTAATCCGCCTTGCCGGGAAACTGGAAATGAACCAGGAACTGGAGGATTTCAAGAGCAGATTCGATGCTGGCCCGGCAACGGGCGAGGTCGTAACGGAAAAAAATGCCGGTGAATTACTCGTGCTGTTTGAGGACGGATTTGCCCCACAGAGACAGGAAGTGAAGATATATATCCCCGTCCCCAGGGCAGGATTGATAGCGGCAGCTTTCCCCATTTACAGGTCTGGATGGACGTCAGCCCGACCGCTGCTCGTCACCAGTGGCAAAGAGGTGGTGGGGAGTACCGAAACGATCTGCGACATCAGGGCTTTGGCGGTCAAGTCGCTGCAGGAGAAAATCCCGGCCCTGGCCATCCGCCAGACAATACGGGCTGTCGCAAAAGGGGTTGCCGCTAAACGGGCAGACGAGAAGTTCGGCGCGTTGGGTTTTGTTGGCGCTACACTCTGGAATCTGGTCAGTGAAACTGCCGACCTGCGCAGCTGGATTACGCTTCCGGAGGATGCCCAGATCATGCGGGTCACCCTTGCGGCGGGCATGCACAAGCTCACCCTGCAACACGAGGGTAGCCGGGCTGGAGCGGATGTCGACGTCAACATCAAGCCGGGCGGGAAAACCATTCTGCGTGTGGTCAGGGCGGGCGACGTCCTGTACAATGCGGTGCTGGTTTTCTGATCCATGCCCATGAAGGCCGCATCATGGGGAATTTGCTGCTTGCGGTGTGCCGGAGCTGCTGTTATTCTTCCCCATGGTCGGCCATTAACCGGGCTCTGACGATAAACCGGTAAAAGGAGGTTCAATGTATAGTTTTCTGTATGATAATAGGAAAAACCTGTTGTTGCTGCTGTTTGGTTTGTTGACGGCTATGGCGCCGGCCGGTTGCAGTACGACTGCCGGCATCGAAGCGGCCGGCAAGACGGGCTGGAACCAGGATGGGGAAAGGGTGCTCGGTAAAAACGTGGTGATCAATAATTCCAGCTTGGCAGGGGATATCGAGATCGTCGACTTGAAGAGCGCCATGGTCGGGGATATGATGAAGGCGCAGGTTTCGCTCCGCTCGAAAGACCGCGACACCATCAACATTCAGTACGCCTTCGACTGGTTTGACATGCAGGGGATGGAAGTCGGCGGGAGCACGACCGCCTGGAAACCGTTCATACTCTATGGCCGTGAAACCAAAACTATCCAAGGCGTTGCGCCTGACTCCCGTGGCCGCGAGTTCAAATTGAAAATCCGGGAAAACAACGATTAAGCCTGGAAAAAGCATTTGCCACAGAGTCACAGAGTCACGGAGATTTATTAATTCAATAAATACAGCCGGTTTCAGTTTTAAAGACATTTTTTTATTTCACCTGTTTGGTGATCGTCATTTATCGGTTTTTCTCTGTGATTCCCTCCGCGTCTCTGTGACTCTGTGGCGGAAGTGCCGTTTTTAGGGTAAATAAAATGGAGGAGTTCATATCATGCGATATCTACGTAGCTTGTTGCTCTGTCTTTCAATTGCCGCCATGTTTCTGGCCGGTTGCGCCACCACCACTGTCCAGTATGGTGATGCCGGATCGGCAAAACCGATCGGCACCGATTTCGGCTCGTCCGATCTGCAGCAGATTGCCGAGGCAATGGTTGATTCCCTGGTCACCTTTCCCCCGGTAGCCGAGCAGACCAGCCAGCGGCGACCCGTTTTGAGCGTGGACAAGGTGAAGAACAAAACCATGCAGCACATAGATACGGAGTCGGTAACCGACTCGATCAGGGCAAAACTGATCAAATCCGGCAAGTTCCGTTTTATTGACCGGACCACGGATGAAGCAGCCGTAGAGGAGATCAAGACCCAACAGGAAAGCGGCCTGGTTGATAAGAAGACCGCCGTCGAGTTCGGCCGGCAGATCGGCGCGGAATTTCTGCTGACCGCAAATTTCGCTGAAATCGTGCAGAAGGCGGGCAGTGTTACAGATGTCTATTATAAGTTCACCATGAACCTGAAGAACCTGAAAACGGGCATTCTCGAATGGTCGGACGAGAAGGAGATCCGCAAGATCTCCAAACGGTCCATGTTTGGGGGGTAGCGAAATGAAAAAGATCATGCTTCTATGCATGGGGCTGTTCCTCACCGCGTGCGCGCCGAACCACAGTTTTGTCTTTCTTGACCAGACCGCGGTTGATCAGGGGACGGGCCTGGTCTGGTCGAAGAACGCCAATCTGCCAGGTAAGCCGTTGCTCTGGAAAGCGGATGATAATGTCTACTCCTTTGTCCAGAAGCTGAACAGCGACAACTATGCCGGTTATGCCGACTGGCGGGTGCCGACAAAGGACGAGATGGCCGAGTTGATCGCTTATGCTAAAAGCCTGGGGTATGATAAAAACAAACTGGAAACATGGCCTTTCCAGAAATTGCGGCAACTGGGTTTCATCGATGTGCGCGACTACGATTATTGGACTTCCACGCGCCGGTCTCCCGAAGAATTGTGGGTAGCTGATCTGGCAAACGGGCAGATTCTGCCCAAGTCTGAAGCAAAACCGTATTACTTCTGGCCGGTGCGGGGCGGAAATTCCAAGTAGGAAATCTGCTCTCATCTTCCATCCGTAATAAATGAAGGGGTTCAAGTTGTAAGGCTTGAACCCTTTTTCTATATTTTCTCAGCGTTGTCCGTTGCATCTGGCTTTAAGCCCCGTTAGGGGCGTCCGTCTGTAGCCGGGGGATTCATCCCCCGGATTAGATGTCGCAATTTCCCCACGTCACGTACGTGACGTGATGAGATTTTGTCCCGCTGACCGGGGAATGAATTCCCCGGCTACAGGCATTCTGTCCCTTTGGGACGTAAGCAAAAACCGGACACAGCTGGGTAATCGTGATGTAATCGTGAGGCAGAAATACTTTTCTTGTTTGGTTACGGCTTTGCGGGCTTGGTAACTGTAGAATGCTGGTTGGTATGGATATTTATACTCCACCAAAACACTAAACTAATACGGTTTATTAACTTGACAGTTTAATTTAAGATAGTGTAGAGTTTAATCAAACAATTGAAGACAAAACCCGTGCTTTATCGAGAGTGGTGGAGGGAAAGGCCCTGTGAAACCACAGCAACCGGTTCGCGAAAGCGAATGCCAGGTGCTAAATCCTGCCGACTGACCAGGCGAAGATGAGGTGGGTGCTCAACGGTCCTTTCCGTATAAAGCCCCTTCTCAGCAATGATGGGGCTTTTTTTACTCAAGGGGAGAGCAGATGACAGACAGAACCGTAAAATACAGTTTCGACACCCTCCTGATCCATGGCGGCCTGGAACCGGGCCCGGCAGGCGCCACCACCGTCCCGATCGTCCAGTCTTCTTCATTTGCCCAGGCTACGGCTGAAGAGCTGGAAGACATCTTTCGCGGCCGGAAGGTGGGGCAGGTATACACGCGGGTCGGGAATCCCACCACGGAAAGCCTGGAAAAGCGCCTGGCTCTCCTGGAAGGGGGACAGGCGGCGATTGCCACCGCATCAGGCATGGCCGCCATCACCACGGCGGTGATGACCATCGTCAGGAGCGGTGACGAGATCCTCGCCTCATCGTCCCTTTTCGGCGGCACCTTTTCCCTTTTCCGCGACACCCTTTCCGGCTACGGCATCAGCACGACCTTTGTCGATCCGACCGACCTGGCCGCAGTCGAGAACGGCATCAACGACCGGACCCGTCTCGTCTTCGTCGAGACCATCGGCAACCCGAAGATGGACGTGCCGGATATCCCGGCCATCGCCCTCATTGCCCGGGCGGCCGGCATCCCGCTGCTGGTGGACGCAACGGTGACGACCCCCTGTCTGGCGCGCGGCACCGATCTGGGCGCCGACATCGTTATTCACTCCACCAGCAAGTTCATCAACGGCACCGGCAGCGCCATCGGCGGCGTGATCATCGACCTCGGCCGGTTCGACTGGCAGAGCGACAAATTTCCCCATTTCGAGCCGTTCCATAAGAAATATCGGGCATTCGCCTTCACCGCTCGGGCCAGGAAGCTGATCCACAAGGACTTCGGCGCCTGCGCCGCTCCCATGAACTCCTTCCTGCTTGCCGAGGGGGTGGAGACCCTTTCGTTGCGGATGGAGCGCCACTGCGCCAACGCCCAAAAACTGGCGCTGTTCCTTAAGGCGCATGAGCGGGTGAGATGGGTCAATTATCCGGGACTTGAGGATTCGCCCCACCACCAGGTGGCAAAAAAACTTTACGGCGACAAATTCGGCGGCGTGCTGACCTTCGGCCTTGCCGACAAGGCCGCAGCCTTTCGCTTCATAAACGGCGTCAGGCTGGCAAAAAATCTCGCCAACATCGGCGATGCCAAGACCCTGGTCATTCACCCTGCCAGCACCATCTGCTGCGATTACGGCCCGGAAGAAAAAGGGCTGATGGGAGTGGGCGAGGAGATGGTGCGGGTTTCGGTTGGCATCGAAGCCATAAATGATATAATTGAGGACTTTGATAGTGCCCTCAATAACCTTTAAATGAGGAGATTAAAAAGATGAATCTGACGGTAAACGGCAAGAAAGCCGCCATTGACGGCAAAGATACGGTGAACATCCCCGCGCTTCTGGCGGAACTGAAGGTGGAGCAGCCCGATTACGTGACGGTCGAACTGAACGGCGATATCCTGGAGCGTGAGAACTTCGAAGCCACCCATGTCAAGGATGGCGACAGCGTGGAGTTCCTCTATTTCATGGGCGGAGGAGAGCACTGATGCTGAGCGAAGAACAGATTGCCCGCTATTCACGGCACATCATCCTCAAGGAAGTCGGCGGCAAAGGGCAGAAGAAGTTGTTCGACGGCCGGGTAATGATCATCGGCGCCGGCGGCCTCGGCTCCCCCATCGCCCTTTATCTGGCTGCGGCAGGCGTGGGGACGATCGGCATCGCCGACGCGGACGTGGTGGACCTGTCCAACCTCCAGCGCCAGGTGATACACCAGACCAAGGACGTGGGGATTGCCAAGGTCCTGTCGGCCAAGGAAAAGATGCAGGCGATCAATCCTGAGCTGAAGGTCAACACCTACCAGGAATGGATCAGCGCCGCCAACATCGCCGACATCATCAGTGAGTACGACTTCGTCATCGACGGCACCGACAACTTTGCCGCCAAGTTTCTCATCAACGATGCCTGCGTCCTTGCCGGCAAGCCTTACTCCCACGGCGGCATTCTCCAGTTCGACGGCCAGACCATCACCATCGAGCCTGGCAAGTCCCCCTGCTACCGCTGCCTCTTTCCCGCTCCGCCGCCCAAGGACGCCATTCCCACCTGCTCCACTGCCGGGGTGATCGGCGTGCTGCCCGGGGTGATCGGCACCATCCAGGCGACCGAGGCGATCAAGTACCTGCTCGGCAAAGGGGAACTCCTCACCGGCCGTCTCCTAACCTACAACGCGCTGCGGATGCGGTTCCGCGAGGTTCCCGTCAAGAAAAGCGCAAAGTGTCCCATTTGCGGCGAGAACCCGACCATAACCGAGCTGCAGGACGAACTGGACGCCCTGAACGTCTGCGACCTGGAGACGAAATAAATACTTACAGTATTGCCACAGAGACACAGAGGCACGGAGAAAGTCGATTGCCTCACGCTCACCCCACAAGTTATGTTTTTTCTCTGAGTCTCTGTGGCTCTGTGGCAAAAATCCAAGGAAATCATGATGCTGAAAATTCCCAAGCACATCCACGACGACATCATCGCCCACGCCCGTGAGGGTTTTCCCCTTGAGGTCTGCGGCATTCTCGGCGGCCGCGACGGTGTTGTCTCCGCCATTTATCGGATGACCAACACGGACCAGAGCAATGAGCACTTCATGATGGAGCCGAAGGAGCAGTTCGCCGTGGTCAAAGGTTTGCGGGCCAGCGGGCTGGAGATGCTCGCCATCTACCACTCCCACCCGGAAACCCCGGCCCGGCCGTCCGAAGAGGATATCCGCCTGGCCCTGACCCCCAACGTTTCCTATGTCATCGTCTCCCTTGCAGAGCCGGAGCGGCCGGTGCTCAATTCCTTCCGCATCGCTGCCGGTCGGGGCGAACCCGAGGCGGTCGGGGTCGTTTAACGATCATAACGTTTCTTTACTTAACTGCTGTATTATCTTCTGATATTTTATCTTGACTATTTTACTTGTAATTTGTAGTATTAAAACATAGCCAATTGCACGGCAACGGAGTGGACCATGGCAGACGAGAGCAGCAAGACTAGTATCGACCTGAATAACCTCAAGGCGGGTGGTTTCATCAAGGAGCGCGGCAAGGACCTGTTCACCGTCCGGCTGCGGGTGCCCGGCGGCCGGATGACCGTGCCCCGGCTGAAGAAAATCGCCCAGGTTGCCGAGAAGTTCGGCGGCGAGTTTGTCCACCTTTCCGTGCGACAATCCATCGAGCTGATCAATATCAACTTCAGGGATTTCGACGCGGTGGTTGCCGAGCTGGGCGAAGGAGAGCAGAAGGTCGCCTCCTGCGGGGCGCGGGTGCGGGTGCCGACGGCTTGCGGCGGCTGCGAATACAATCCGAACGGCCTGGTTGATACCCAACGCTCCGCCCTTGAGGTGGACGAGAAACTGTTCGGCACCCCGACCGGCCATCACAAATTCAAGGTCGGCTTTGCCGGCTGTCCCTTCGATTGTCCCAAGTCGGCCACAAACGACGTCGGTTTCCAGGGGGCAATCTGGCCGGAGCTTTCGAAAGAGGAGTGCATCAGCTGCGGCCTCTGCGCCAAGTCGTGCACCGAAGGGGCCATTGCCATGGGTGATGATGGCAAGCCGATGTTTCGCGCGGATAAATGCATTTACTGCGGTGATTGCGTCAAGGTTTGCCCGACCGAGGCCTGGAAAACCGAGAAAATCGGCTACACGGTCCGCATCGGCGGCAAGTGGGGGCGCCATCCCCTCGTCGGCACCCTGTTCGCCACTTTTGTCCCGGAAGAGCGGGTGGTGGAATTCATCAGCGAAGTCCTCGCCTGGTACAAGGAGAAGGCGGACGGGGCAGGACGGGTCAGGATCGGCGACATCATCATCAAGGAAGGCCCCGACTCGCTCTTAAGCCGCCTGCGACCCAAATTCCCCGAATACGTGGTGGCGGAGACCATTGCGCCACAGGTGATCGCGACCCAGATAGGGGCGTAAGCAAGTTCTAGGTTCCAGGTTCTAAGTTCTAGGTTTGGAATCCTGCCAGATAGTATTGCGGCGAAGCCGCGGAGGGAAATATGCACACAGTCGATTTAAGAGGCGTCTCTTGCCCGACAAACTTTGTCAAGGCCAAGCTGGCCCTGGAAATGCTGGATGAAGGGGAAGTGGTGGAGTTTCTCCTCGACGATGGCGAGCCGGTCAAGAACGTGCCGCGCAGCCTCAAGGGGGAAGGGCACAAGCTCATCGGGCTCAAGGAAGCGGACGGCCACTACGTGCTCACCCTGGAAAAGGTCGGGGAGTAAATTACAAGACTGCCCCTGTCCACCCCGTTTCGTGCCTGCCATAACATTAACTCGACCCTACGAAAGGGAGAGGCGCATGATTGTCGACCAGCAAAAGCTCCGGTCTCTGATGACAAAACCTGAAAAACCGGTTGCTGCAACCGAACTCCGCCGCGAGGAAAATGTTTTCTTCATCGGCGGCGGGTTGCAGTCAAGTGAAACTCTCGAAGCGCTCTTTGACAGCTACTGCCAGGCCCCGGCTGAACTCTTCCACCTCACCTTCGGCGATATCGGCCACTTTCACCTGGGAGAGGAGCTGGCGCGGCAGATCAAGAAAAACTTCAGCACCCACCTGCTGGGAAGGCTCGACTATCCGGCACCCCCCTTTATTATTGAACGTGCCTACGCCGCCGGCGTGGACATCCTCGACATTTCCCTGAAGGTTTTCGACCAAGGGCTTGCGAAGGAACGCGGCATTGAGAAGGAAGAACTGCTTCGTTCAATCCAATACGCCAGGACCGTGTTTCCGAAATGGGGGGTTACCGCAACCCTGCTGGCCGGGGAAGAGCCGCTCTGCTCCACGGTGAGCGGCATTGATTACCTCCTGGATGCCGGAGTTGTGCCGCTTGTACAGATATCGGCCAAGGCCGGCCATTACCCGGCTGCGGAGATCGGTGCGCTCTTCGAACACCTGGCTGCCCGATTGAAGAAACACAGAGTCGCGGTAAAGCCGCTCCTGCCGTTATTAAGCCTCACCACCCCGCTTGTTTCCGCCAGGCCGAAGGGGCTCCTCAGGGGTTTCATCGAAAAGGTTTACGACCGGCAGCTCCTGGCCACCTCTGATCTGCGGCGAAGCCTCAAGGTGAAGCAGGTGGAAGAATCGTTCGAATCGGCGGGGCTGTAATGGGACAGGAACTGTTCGAAAAGCCGCTCAAGATAGACAACAGGCCCCTCTGGCTGATCGTCCTGGACCGCACCGCCCGCTATCAGGTGATCGCCGGCTTCCTGATCCTCTGTCTGGTCCTGTTCAGGTTATCGCCGCCGGCCGGTCTCACGGTAGCCGGTTACCATGCCCTGGTCCTGTTCGGCGCCGCCATATTTCTCTGGGTTTCCGGGCTTTTGCCCATAGCGGTAACCGCCCTCCTCTCCATGGTGATGCTGCCGCTCCTGGGCATCATGGAGGCGAAGAAGACCTATTCCCTGTTCGGCAACGAGGCGGTCTTCTTCATTCTGGGCGCCTTCATCCTGGCGGCGGCCATGACCGGCACCGGCCTTTCTGCCCGGTTGGCGCGGGCGATGCTGGCCCGCTTCGGCAAGACCCCGACCCGCCTTGCGGCTACAGTCTTTCTCCTCTCGGCGCTCCTCTCTTTCGTCATGAGCGAACACGCCGTTGCCGCCATGATGTTTCCCGTGGTGGCGGAAATCGCTACGGCGCTCAGGCTTGAGAAGGGGGAGAGCAACTACGGCCGGCTCCTCTTCATGTCCATTGCCTGGGGATGCATCATCGGCGGGATCGCCACCTTCCTCGGCGGGGCCAGGGCTCCCCTGGCAGCGGGCATGCTGCGGGAGAACACGGGGCTTTCCTTCAGCTTCCTGGAATGGACCACAGCCGCCTGCATGATCGTTCTGCCGCTCCTGTTCATAGGTTTCCTCATCCTGGTGAGGTTTTTCCCGCCGGACCTTTCAAGCGTCGAGGATGGGCTCAAGTTCCTCAACCGGAAGCGCCTCGATACCGGAAGGATAGGCTTCGACGAATTGCTCACCGCCGTGGTGATGGTCGTCACCATAGTCTGCTGGATCAGCTTCGGCGAGCGGGCGGGACTGGCCGCCATCGCCTTGCTGGGCACGGCGGTGCTCTTCACCTTCCGGGTTGTTTCCTGGGAAAAGATCGAGGAGTACGTCAACTGGGGAATCATCCTCATGTACGGCGGCTCCATAGCACTGGCCACGGCCCTGGAAAAGACCGGCGCTGCGCTCTGGCTGGTGGGGAAGGGGCTCGACTCTTTTTCCCACTCCCCCCTTGCCGCCATTGCCGTCATCTCGATGGTTTCGATCATTCTTACCGAGTGCATCAGCCACGCGGCTGTGGTGGCGATCCTCATGCCCATCGGCATGGGGCTGGCGAAGAGCATCGGCATGGACCCCAAGGTGATGACCCTCTCCATCGCCCTCCCGGCCGGTTTGGCCTACTGTCTTCCCATGGGCACCCCGGCCACGGCCATCGCCTATGCTTCGGGTTACCTCAAGAGCCGTGATATAATAGTACCAGGTCTCGTGATAATGATCATCTCCTGGCTCCTGTTCCTCGGTTCGGTGGTGTTCGTCTGGCCGCTCCTGGGGCTGAAAATATAGGATAAAAAAACGGTACTATAACCAAAACAAAGTTAACACAGTCAAAAGCATCTCACACGGATAACATCTGATCGAATCGGATAAAATCGGATTAAACACAACTTCAAAGTTATAAAACAAAGGCATTTAAATCTGCCTTGATCCGAAGTTATCATTAGTGACTGTTGCTGCGCATTTTGCAGCTTACAGGCACTTAGTTGTTTTATCAGATTTGATCCGCGTGCAAGGGGTTCTTCCTTGGGTTGTAATGCCGTAAAAAAACAGATTTTTGGAGGATAGCATTGCATCAAGATATTCCTGAAATACCCGCAGACGCCACGCCGCAGGAAATCCTGCAAGCGGGGGTCGCAGCGGCCCAAGGCCCGGTCGCCCTTGCCTGCTCCTTCTCCGTGGAGGACGTGGTGATCATCGACATGGCGAAAGAATTATCACTTCCCATCGGCGTCTTCGCCCTCGATACCGGCCGCCTCCACGAAGAGACCTATGAGGTGGCGGACGCCATTATGGAGCGCTACCGGATCAAAATCGACTGGTACTACCCGCGCCACGAGGCTGTGGAGAAGCTCCTCCGGGAGAAGGGGACCTATTCCTTCCGCGAGTCGCTGGAAAACCGTCATGAGTGCTGCCATATCCGCAAGGTCGAGCCGCTCGGCCGCGCCCTCAATGGACTTGGCGGCTGGATAACGGGCCTCCGGCGGGAGCAGAGCGTGACGAGGACCGGTCTCGCCCCCATCGAGTGCGACACTAACAACGGCGGCATCCTCAAGCTTAATCCGCTCCTGGAGTGGACGGAAGCCCAGGTCTGGGAGTATGCCAAGGCGAGGCGCATTCCCACCAACCGGCTTCACAAGGAAGGATATCCCTCCATCGGCTGTGCTCCCTGCACGAGGCCGGTGGCGCCGGGGGAGCACCCCAGGGGTGGACGGTGGTGGTGGGAGAACCCGGAGCACAAGGAATGCGGCCTGCACCGAAGATAGGATTTTCGTAGGGGCGCATGGCATGCGCCCCCAGCAAATCGTCAACTGAACCGGAAGGGCGCACGCCGTGCGCCCCTACATAATTCCAAAAGAGGCATTTATGAACGGCACCCTGACACACCTCCAGCAGCTTGAAGCCGAAAGCATCCACATCATCCGCGAAGTCGTGGCTGAATTCGCCAACCCCGTAATGCTCTACTCCATCGGCAAGGACTCGGCGGTCATGCTGCACCTGGCGCGCAAGGCCTTTTATCCGGCGCCCCCGCCTTTTCCGCTCCTGCACGTGGACACCACCTGGAAATTCCGTGAGATGATCCAGTTCCGCGACCGGATGGCGGCCGAATGCGGTCTCGACCTGATCGTTCATGTGAATGAAGAGGGGGTGAAAAACGGCATCTCCCCCTTCACCCACGGCTCGGCGCTCTACACCGACGTGATGAAGACCGAGGGACTGAAGCAGGCTCTGGACAAGTACAAGTTCGACGCCGCCTTTGGCGGAGCCCGCCGGGACGAGGAGAAATCCCGGGCCAAGGAGCGGATATTCTCCTTCCGCTGCGCCAACCACCGCTGGGACCCGAAGAACCAGCGACCGGAGCTCTGGAACCTCTACAATACCCGCATCAAGCCGGGGGAGAGCATCCGGGTCTTTCCGCTCTCCAACTGGACCGAGCTGGACGTCTGGCAATACATCCACCTGGAGAACATACCCATCGTGCCTCTCTACTACGCCGCGGTCCGGCCGGTGGTGGAGCGGGACGGCATGCTCATCATGGTCGACGACGAGCGCCTGGAGCTGAAACCGGGCGAGAAGGTGCAGTACAAGTCGGTCCGGTTTCGTACCCTGGGGTGCTACCCCCTTACCGGTGCGGTGGAATCCACTGCCGACACCCTGCCGCAAATCATCCAGGAGATGCTCCTGACCCGCACCTCCGAGCGCCAGGGACGCCTGATCGATCATGACCAGGCCGGCTCCATGGAAAAGAAGAAACAAGAGGGCTATTTCTAATGGCACACCAATCGGATCTGATCGAAAAGGACATTCTCGCCTATCTCAAGAGCCAGGAAGAGAAGTCGCTCCTGCGCTTCATTACCTGTGGCAGCGTCGACGACGGCAAGAGCACCCTCATCGGGCGGCTCCTCTGGGACTCCAAGATGATCTTCGAGGACCAGTTGGCGGCACTCGAGGTAGACAGCAAGAAAGTCGGCACCCAGGGGGGCGCCATCGACTATGCGCTGCTCTTGGACGGCCTGCAGGCGGAGCGGGAGCAGGGGATCACCATCGACGTGGCCTACCGCTTCTTCTCCACCGACCGGCGCAAGTTCATCGTCGCCGACACCCCCGGCCACGAGCAGTACACCCGCAACATGGTCACCGGTGCTTCCACGGCCCAGGTGGCTGTGATCCTCGTGGACGCCCGCAAGGGGCTCCTGACCCAGACCCGGCGCCACAGTTACCTGGTCTCCCTGGTGGGGATCCGTCACGTGATGCTTGCCATCAACAAGATGGACCTCATCGATTTCGACCGGGAGCGATACGAGTCGATCATACGCGACTACGAGGAGTTCGCCGCGACCCTCGGCTTCGCCTCCATTACCGCCATTCCCATCTCGGCACTGAACGGCGACAATATCATCGAAAAGAGCGCCAATACCCCCTGGTATCACGGTCCCACCCTGATGAACTATCTGGAGACCGTTCAGGTTGAAGATGATGCCCAGGAACAGCCCTTCCGGCTGCCGGTCCAGTGGGTCAACCGCCCGCATCTCGACTTCCGCGGCTTCTGCGGCACCATTGCCGCAGGTACCATTCGTCCGGGCGATGAAGTCCGGGTCGCATCAAGCGGCCGCACGAGCCGCGTGGCCCGGATCGTCACCATGAACGGCGACCTGGCGGAAGCCGTGGCCGGCCAGGCCGTGACACTCACGCTCACCGACGAGATCGATATCAGCCGGGGCGACATGCTGGCAGCGATCGATGCCCCGCCGCGCCTTTCCCGGCACCCGGAGGCGCACCTCGTCTGGATGCACGACGAACCCCTGCAACCGGGAAAAGTCTACCTGGTGAAGACCGCCAGCGCCGTGACCCCCGGCCGGGTCACCCGCGTACAGTTTGCGGTGGACGTCAACTCCCTGGAACAAAAGCAGGTGCCGACACTGGGGCTGAACGGTATCGGCGTGGTCCGGCTGGAACTGGACCGTCCCGTTGCCTTGGACCCCTACCGGCAGAACCGGGAGACCGGCAGCTTCATCCTCATCGACCGGTTCACCAACGCCACCGTGGCGGCAGGCATGGTGATCTCCGTTGCGCCCCTGGAATCGCAGAAGACGCAACCGACGGAACTGGACGCCAGTTCCTCAGACGCAGGCGGCCTCCTCCCCCGGCGCTTCATCCTGACCGAATTTTCCATGAGTGGTACGGAACCGGGCGTGGCTGATCTCACCGCGGAACGCGGCCCAATCGAATTCGAGGTATCGGAGAGTTTTCTCGACTATCTCGGCAAGGGAAACAGGATTCTCTTCAGACTTCGGGATGTGGGGCAGCTGGAACCGGTGGCCCGGATGGCCTATGAGCACAACCTCAACTTCGAGTTCGGCCGGGACCAGGACCGGGTCAACGTGATCCTCTACCGGGATACGCAGAGTGCCGTTGCGCTTCCCGCGCAGGTACACGGCGGGGGGCTGTAGCGGAGCGACTTTCGCCGGACTTTTTTCGAAGCGCTGAAAACAGAGAGGCCGCATCCAAAGGCGATGCGACCTCTCTGTCATTGATAAATAGTCTTGAAGAAAAAGGCCAGATCGCGCCGGTGGCCCTGATGGCCTTCGAACACAGTCTCAACTTCGTCTTTGCCCGCGACAAGGACCGGGTCAACGTCATCCTCTACAGATACGGGGAAGAGCCGAAACCCGATATCATCGAGGGGGGCTGGCTGTAAGGCTGGGGAGTTGATGCAGTAAAGGAAAAGGGGCAACCGGAATCGGCTGCCCCTTTTTGTTGGGATTTAATTGGCAAACTTTTTGTCAAATGTGTAGCTCTGACAATAGCTCTGACAACCTATATGTTCCTCTGCTTCCCATAGCTTGATATCATGAACAATGCATAACTTCACGGGCGTTCCCATATGCCCAGGGAATATTTCACCGCAGCCTCCGCGTGTATCGCCGTCGTGTCGAAAACTGGCACGCTTACATCTTCCTGTTTGATCAACAATGGGATCTCGGTACACCCCAGTATGACTCCTTCTGCACCCTCCTCTTTCACTTGACGGTCAATGATTCGTATGAATTGCTTTTTTGATTTCTTGTTGATCTTTCCGGCACATAATTCATCGAAAATAACCGTATTGATGTAGTCCCGTTCGGTTTTATTGGGAATAACCACCTTGAGCCCATATTTTTTCTCCAGACGGTCCCGGTAAAAATTCTGCTCCATGGTGTATGTCGTACCCAGCAGCGCCACGGTTTTTATTCCTTTTTCATTTACTTTCTTACCGGTTGCGTCAACGATGTGGAGAACCGGGATATTTACATTTGCTTCAATGAGATCAGCAGTCGAGTTCATGGTATTGGAGGCTATGACGATAAAATCCGCACCTCCCCGTTCAAGTCTTTGTGCGGCATCAATCATCGTTTTTCTCAAAGGTCTCCAGTCCCCCTGTTCTGCCAGCCGCTCCTGTTTTGAAAAATCTCCAAAATTTATCGAATACATCAGGATCTTTGCGGAATACAATCCGCCAAGTTCGTGTCCGACCATTTCATTCATTAACCGGTAGTATTCGATCGATGACACCCAGCTTACCCCGCCGATGATGCCGATTGTTTTCATCTGCGGCCCTGCTGAAGTAACCTCGCCTATATTGGAGAGGGATTGATTGGGGGCATTGTCCTTTTTCATCTCCGCAGTAGGGGAGGCAGCACATCCGCTGATTGCAATGATCGTAAGAAGGACAACAAGAAGGCCGTTCAGTCCAAATCTCGTTTTCATATTTCCTCCAAACGAATGATAGCAAGAAGACAAGAAGAGATAGGGTCAGATACTTTCTTGATAACTTGAATTTTCTGCGACTCCCTCCCCCCCTTCCTTACTGGATGTTAGCGCTTTTATTCAAACATTCAAGTCCCACCCCATAGTATTAGCTGTGTGCGCGACAAGGACCGGGCCAACGTCATCCTCTACAGGTACGGCGAAGAGCCGAAACCAGATATTATCGAGGGGGGCTGGCTGTAAGGCGGGTGAGTTGATGCAGTAAAGGAAAAGGGACAACCGGAATCGGCTGCCCCTTTTTGTTGGGATTTAATTGGCAATAAATACTCCACGGCCTGGCTAAGCTGCGTCTCTGAAAGTATGGTAAGGCTGTATCAGGACTTCTGCCGGTATGCCGAGCCCTTTATGAAGATTTCGGATCATCTCCATAGTTAACTGGCGTTTTCGATTAAGTACCTCAGATACACGGGCGCGGCTGCCGATATACGGTTCGAGATCACGGCGTGTCAGTCCCCGGCTTTCCATGTGGTACAAAATTGCCTCAATCGGATCAGGCATGGGGATACTATAGTGTCTTTCTTCATAGGCTTCGACAAGTGTTGTCAACACCTCTAGCCGGTCCCCTTCCGGTGTGTCGGGAGCGGCGTCGAACAGAAGTTCAATCTCTTTGAGTGTTGTTTCATAATCGACTTCGTTTTTTATAGGTTTGATTTCCATCTGATTTCTCCGTTCAGATTGTTGTTGCATCAATCCTGTCATACTCCCGATGAGTGCCTACGAAGCGGATATACAGTATGCCATGAGCGTACTGGACAGCCACGACAAGTCGGTAGTCGTTTCCCTTGATGTTGAATATGACCCGGTTGTTGGCTAAAAAGCTGGCATTGCGGTAAATATTCTTGATGTCTGCCGGAGAATGCCATTCCGCGTGCTTAGCATCGTCATACCATGCCTGTAACGGTTGCCGTGCATTTGGATACTGCTCCCAGAATTCTTTAAGGGTCTTACGGGATATGATGCGCATGGAGAAATTATATACTGCTCCCGTTGTGGGAGCAAGTGTTATTTTGCTTGAAGTGGAACGCCGAAATTCCATATGAACGCATATGCAATTAGACTTTGAGGGTCTGGAGCATCAGAAGGGGTCTATCAAAGCTCCACATTTCACAGATTCAAGTTCTTGTGCATAATGTTTTGTCAAATGTGGAGCTTGACCCCTTTGGCTTACTCGTTGACCCCTTTGGCTTACTCGGGTCTGTGCAGCACCCCGTGGTTCGGCCTTGCAACTAACTCACTGAATCTTCCGAATTGCATGATTGCGTGTATCCGTTACGTATAGGCTTTTCCCATCGGTGGTAATTCCTGTAGGCAAAAAGAAGCTTGCTACTGATCCGGTACCGTCGGTTGAGCCCATAGTGCCAACATTGCCAGCCAGCGTTGTGACTGCTCCGGTGGTAATTACTATCTTTCGTATCGTGAAGTTGGCGTAATCGGTTACATAAAGGTTGGTCCCATCAGTGGTGATACCCTTAGAAGTGCTGAAGCTTGCAGCCGCCCCAACGCCATCAGCAGAGCCAGAGACACCTGCAATGCCTGCCAGAGTCGTAACTACTCCTGTGGCAATCACTACTTTGCGGATCGTGCAGTTACCATCTGCGACATAAAGGCTTGTCCCATCCGTGGTGATGCCCTCAGGCCAACTGAATTTCGCTGCTATCCCAATGCCGTCAGCCGATCCAGAAGTGCCGGCTGTGCCTACAAGAGTTGACACTGCTCCTGTAACAATCAAAATTTTGCGTATCGTGTTGTTACCGGCATCCGCCACATAGAGGTTTGTCCCATCTGTGGTTATGCCTTTAGGGAAATAGAATTTAGCCATGGTGCCAATGCCGTCAGTCGATCCTGAAGCACCTGCAGTGCCTGCCAAAGTTGTGACTGCTCCAGTGGCAATTACTATTTTCCGGATGGTATGGTTGGTAGAATCCGCCACATAGAGGTTTATTCCATCTGTTGTGATACCAACCGGGTCATAGAAGCTTGCTGTTGCTCTGTTTCCATCAGCAGTTCCGCGTGTGCCTGCTATTCCTGCAAGTGTTGCAACTGACCCTGAAGCAATATCAATTTTGCGGATTGTGCTATTTGTGTAATCAGTCACATATAGATATGCTCCATCCGTCGTGACGCCAACAGGCTTATTGAAACGTGCTAAGGGTCCAGTACCGTCGGCTGAGCCCAAATTACCTGCAGACCCTGCCAATGTTGAGACGACTCCGGTTAAAGACAGCGAATTAACTTGAACTGAACCACCCATTAAAGCTTTGTTAGTATTGTCAATAGGCGCTGAAGTATTTAAGTTGCTACCCCCGCATGCTGCAAATGACATCAATAAAGTAACAAGTAAAATAACAGTAATGCCCTTCTGAACATTCATTGTTGTATGCCCCCATGTAATAAAATTTCATAATCTTGCCGAACGGGCATGAGGCTGACCGGCTAGCTTTTCGGCCGGTCTTGCCGATGGTTGAACCCTCTCATTATTATGTGAGACAGTAACAACAGACGTGCTCCATCGAGGGTTACTTTGCTGTCTTCTTACTTGGAGATATCTCGCACCACAAAATGCTCGGCTTGTTTGTATGATTCACTTAGGTTCTTTGGCAACAGAGACAGAATAGATTCTTTCAAAAAGCCGCCTCCTGTCTCAATGCCCTTTTTGTCGCTTAATGCCCAAACAGGGTCCGCTCCGCCATGCTTTTCCGCAAATCTAAAAATACTCTCAAAAAATGCTCTTACTGAAGTAAAGGCTTTATCTTTACCCATCTGTTCTAATTTACAGACTATTGCGGAGCTAAAATCAAGCTCCGCTGAATTTTGATGCGTTCTTCGTGCTGATAGCAAAACAAGTTCTGCTTCTCCGCTATGTTCCCATGAAGTCTCTGCTTCAATTTCTTTACGTATATCGTTGTACGCCCTTGAGCTGAAAAGCCATTCTGTATCATTTATTTTTGTTACAACTGATTTGTCAGGATGAAATTCTGGTGGCCAATATGCGCCAAAGCCAGCACAGAAAAAATCAACCGTCTCTCCAGACCGCTCATGAAAGTAATCTAGGTGATCCACTATCTCGGCTTTTCCTAGAGGGCTTTTAGGATGACAGAAAAGAATGCCTATTAGCTTTGATTGCCTTTCCTCCTTTACCTCAACTGTCTGATATTTTACGGGCCTTTGCATGTTAAACGATGTCATAAATTGAAAAGTATCGTCGGCCACTGGTTGTCGTTGGCAGGTAATGTATGGCCGTAGAAGGCAGTTTTTTGCACGGTCTTTGATGCTTTTTAGAGAATGTGCCGGAATCATCTTTTCCTCCTTGTTCAACCACTTATTAGTAGGTTTCCGTATATAAGGAACATGTTCCTTGTATACGGAACCAGCTACCTATATAAGGAACGGTGTGGTTCCCTGTATAGGTAACTTCAACCTCATTTTTCCTGCTCCAATCATTTATCGGAAAGTTCCTTATATCGGTAACTTGCTTCTCATATAGTGAACGACCTTGACACTTCATAGGTAAATCGCTCTTTGCCTTCGTTCAATCTTTCAATATCCTCTCACCAGCTCGCTATTCCGAAAGTTATGATCAGGCGCATCCATAGAAATGATTAACCTTCTATCATGTTCCACAACCGGTTTCTATTAAATTTTTCCAAATGAGAGGGGTCGGAGAGCCCGAAAGGAGGGCCTGCAGCGGTGGCCCAGCTATCCTCCCGCTGGACGATTCAGTACATCGATGACTTCCTTTGCGACGAAAGTTCTGTTTCGCTGATGTTTGACCGGCTGGACCAGAATTCCCATTTTTTCCAGTGCAGCCAGGGCCGCGCTTGCCGACGGGAACGAAATACCGAGTGCATCTTTGGCATGATGCGCCGTTAAAACCGGCGTACCGATCATGAGCTCCGGGAATTTGTATAACACCGAATGGGAGCGGAGCCCAAGCCCGGCCACAAGCCCCGTCCATTTCTTGAGGATATTTTCCAGTTCGATCGCCGTTTTTATCGATTCCTGGACTGCGGCCTCAACGCCGATTGCAAAAAACTTGACCCACTCCGACCATTTTTCCCTAAGCTGCACACCGACTAGCGCATCATAATACTCCCGCTGCTTGTCTTTCAGATATCCGGCCAGATAGACCGGGGGGTAGCCTTCCGCTGCGAGCATCAGGGGGAGCAAGATCCTGCCTACCCTGCCATTACCGTCAACAAACGGGTGAATCGTCTCAAACTGCGCATGAGCGATTGCCATTCGGATCACAACCGAGAGCACCATTTGATCCTCTTCAGCCGCTGAATACCTGAGCAGCGATTCGAGGTCGTCCATGCAGGCCTGCACATTACCCGGTGGCGGCGGGACAAAACGTGCATTGTATATGTTTCCTCCCCCAATCCAGTTTTGCCTTTCCCTGAATTCGCCCGGTGTCCCGTCGTAGTCCACGCCATCCATCAAGCGGGCATGGAGTTCTGTGATCAAGTTGCATGTGAGTGCTGAAACACCGCTTTGCCGGACTTTCTGCAGGCCATATTCGAGCGCCCTGACATAGTTGTGTGTCACCAGGACATCAGGGGGTAATCCCTCGTCGCTGCCTGTTGCCTCGTAAGTCAGCAGATCATTTACGCCGGAATTGGTTCCTTCGATCTGGCTGCTCCGGACCGCTTCCCGTCGATCCGCCGTCCTGGTTATGAGATCCGGGTTTGGAAGCCTTGAAGACAGATCCTTCAAAAGGTCCAAAGCTGCACGTGCACGGGGCAGTTCGTCCCGTAATCCCTTCAGTTCGAGACCGCGAGGCGTTGGTGGCGGAATAAGCGCAAAAGCCCCGGAATAACCGGCAGCAGGGACGAGCAATTTTCGGCGGGCAGGGCAGAGATCGGTTCTTTGCATGTCGAAACCTTTAATAACGTAGTTGGTTATTTAAAGTTACATCAGATATTTTAAATAAGCAACCATGTTATTTAATGTTTCTATATAAAATTTAAATAAGGAGTCGGGTTGTTTAAAGATTTGCGGCTGAAGTCAGCTCTGAATCAAGCCTCCCTTCCTGCATCCTTGGAATTTTACGCCATTGGTGGTAGACTCCTGGAGATTTCCGGCCCAGCGGCCGGGGAGGACCTTTCCACGGGGCGGATCGCCATGGCGCACAAGTTTCCAGAATACGAACCCTTTTTTCATAAAGGGCTGCGGATCGAGATAGGCATTCCACAGGCTGACGGGGATGTCTTCCGCGACTGGGCCATTGTCAAGGAGTATCGGGAAGATACCATCCTTGTGCAGCTCTCCCGCGATTATCTGCCCATGAACGTCCGGGTCGATGTCAGTACGATCCTCGACGCCAATGTCTGGATAAAACAGGAGGTATATACCTGCCCCTGTATCGTCACGGAAAGGCAGAGCGACCGGGTACTGCGCATACGGCTTTTCGGGCTGTTGACCCTCAAGGAAAGACGGCATTTCTTCAGGCTTGAGGCGAACTTCCGCTTTCGTTTCACGGAACCGGACAAACGCATTCGGGAAGAGGTGGAAACGGAATGGCAGAAACGTCGCGAACTGGAATCCATGAAATTCGGCGGCTACGACGAGATCGTGATCGCCGCAAGGCAGGCGGAGTTCCACGCGTTGCGGCAGGAGCTGGTCTGGCACGAAAGCCTGGACAACCCTGCTGTTTTGAGCGGAGGAGGAATCGGCTTCAAGCTCGAAAAAAGACTGGCTCCGGAAACACTTCTCCACATGGAGCTGCATCTGCCGCTCTCACCGCCGCGTGTCGTCCATGCCGTCGCAGAGGTCGTCTATAGCCTTGAGCCGCGCAGGGAGGTCGAAAGAGGAGAGGCGGCCTACAGAACAGGGATGCACTTCATCCTGATGGAAGAGCGCGACCGGGATCACATTTTCAGATACATATCCATGCTGCAACTGATTCGTTTACGGGAGATAAGCGAGAACCGGCCGTTCAAATACCCTTACGAAGGCAGCCTGGCGGCGAAGAGAGGCGTTGACGGGAAAACGATATTGCGAAGGGCGCTTTATACGGTGATTTTTCTCATTTTATTGTTTTTTATCGGCAGGTTCCTTATTGATTATAGGGACAAGGGCAATCCGAACGAGATAAAGGCAATCTACGAGAGAGCGATCAAGCAGTACCGGAAGGAGCGTTGACGGTAATAAATCAAAGTCAAAAAAACGTTTCACGCGGATAACTTCGGATAAAAATCTGATTTAACCGGTTGAAAGGATTGATCCGACTTTATCCGATTTGATCCGCGTGCTATTGCTGTAAAGGTTTTTCTGGTTGGTTCCGGCTTTGCCGGTTTATGATGATTTGAATTTGCTTTCCGTGCCGCTTCTGAGGCGCTGAATGTTTTCCCGGTGCTTGTAAATGACGAGAGCTGCTATTGCCAGAGACATGGCGATGAGCAGCTTTTTCGGTTCAAGAAAGGCTATGACGAGGGGCATGGCAGCTGCCGCGGTAATGGATGCCAGTGATACGTAGCGCCATCTGACGAGGACGAGGATGAAAACCCCGAGGGCAATGAGCACCGACAGGGGCGAAACACCCAGAAATACACCCAGTGCCGTTGCCACCCCTTTTCCCCCCTTAAAACCGAGAAAAACGGTGTAAACATGGCCGAGAAAGGCGGCAAGTCCTGTTGCGGCGATCCAGACTTCGGGGAGCCCGAGCTGTTTTGCGATCAGGACCGGGATAAGCCCCTTCAGGCAGTCGCCGATGAGGGTCATGATCCCGACCTTGCGCCCAAGGGTGCGGTAAACATTGGTAGCGCCGATGTTCCCGCTGCCGGTTTCCCGGATGTTGACGCCCGCTGCTTTGGCCAGCAGAAGACCGGTGGGTATTGATCCTAACAGATAAGCGCACACGAGGAGCGTAATTTCCTTTGCCACGAAAGACCCCGTTACCTGGTTAATGAAAAACGCTCTGGATCATACACCATTCATGGCTAACGTGCAAGTAATGGTCGGCGGTCGGCGGTCGGTGGTCGGTGGTCGGTGGTCGGTGGTCGGTGGGGTCAGGTGGGGTCAGGTGGGGTCAGGTGGGGTCAGGTGGGCGGGTCCTCTTTCAGTTTTCTGTCCGCGCTGCCGTACACGGTCAGCGCCATGACGAGCAGGACTGCGTCTCGCAGCAGAGCCTGCCAAGCCGGCGTCTTGGCGGCGGCCTGCTTGAAGCAGCCGCAGTCGATGTCGAGTCCGCGGACCATGGCGGCGGCAAGGGCGATGATGAAAACGATGTTGAGGAGAACGACCACGCCGGCCGCTGCCCTTACCCGCCAGCCGATGATGAGGAGCAGGCCGCAGCATATCTCCAGCCAGGGGAGGATGGCGGCAGCCAGATAGGAGGCAAAATAGGGGAGCAGCTTGTAAGCGGCGATGTTTCCGGCAAAGGCCACCGGGTCGTTGATCTTGAGCGACCCGGCATATATGAAGATCGTCGCCAGGGCCACGCGCAGGATGCTGAGCAGATGTTTCCCGGCAAGGTTCATGGCTTTCCCCCCTCTGTCGGGTAACCGGCATCCCGCCATTCGGGATAACCGCCGAGGAACACGTAAACCCGCCGAAAGCCCGCCTTCAGCAGCCTGCTCCCCAGCTCCATGCTGTCGTGGCAGTCAAACCCGTTGCAATAAACGACGATGGTTGTCTCCTTATTGACCCTGGCGCCGAACGCAGCCAGCCCCGCATCTGCTTCCCCCGACGGCAGTGACAACGCCCCCTTGATATGTCTGGAAGCGTAGGTTTCCATGTCTCTGGCATCGACAAAGGCTCCTTCCTTGCGGTCATAGAGCTCCTTGACCTGCATCAGGCCAAGGGGGAGGGGCGTTGTCCCTTGCGGCGACGCAGGAACTGCTTCTTGTTTCGGCTGGACGGCCTTGCCCGACCATGCATCGGCGAGGAGCTTGTGGTTCCAGCCGATGCCTGCTGCAGCAGCCAGCAGAAAGATCATGGCCATCTCCACGAGGATGTGCGGTTTTTGGTTGGCGATCATTTTTCCTGTCAGGTTTGCCCGTTCTCCTTTTTCCTCTATTAATGCCATAGTCCCGTCGACAAAGGCAAGGTTTCATCCTCTTGATTCCCGCGTGCGAAAGATCAGATGCCGCGTTCCGAGACGGCCAGACGCACGCCGATGCCGATGAAAGTGACCCCGGCGGCTGTATTCAGTCGCCGGCTCACGGCCGGCCGGGTTCTGAGCCAGTTTCCCAATGTCCCCGAGCATAAGGCGATCATGCCGAAAATGACGAGTGTCACCACAATGAACACGCCGCCGAGCACGAGCATCTGGAGTTCGGGGTGGCCTGCGTCACGATTTACAAACTGCGGCAGGAACGAGAGGAAAAAAAGCGAGACCTTGGGGTTGAGCAGATTGGCGACGACGCTCTGGCCGTAAATCCGGCGCAATGCAACGGCGTTGCCTGCCGGCTCACCGGAAAGCAACGGTTCACGTTGCCGCAGGGTCCTGTATCCCAGGTAAAGGAGGTAGGCGGCTCCGGCGAACTTGATGAGGCTGAAGAGGAGTTCGGAAGAGCGGATCACCGCCGCCAGGCCGAAGACGGCCAGCATGGTGTGGCCGACGAGTCCGGAGGTAAAGCCGACTGCCGCTGCCAGGGCAGCTCCCCGCCCCTGCGCGATTCCCCGCGTGAGGACGTAGATGTTGTCCGGTCCCGGGGCAATGGTCAGGAGGACGGAAGCCAGCATGAAAAGGTAAAGATTGTACATTCGGACCACCTTCGATGTATTGTTTGAAGCTTCCCCGTCTTACCGCGTTGGGGCTATTGGTGGCCCACAGTGTCGCCGTCCAGGATGCCGGGCTTGCTCGGTATTGTTTACCGCCCGCACGGGTCTTGAGCTAACCGCTCGCCTGCTTTTTGGCGGTCCGAGTTGAGCGACTGGTTAGACGCGACGGTTTTTCAACCAGCCGACCGCTTACGAATTTGTGAAGAACGCTGGCAATAAGCGTTTGGTATGGAACGCCTTCTTCCAGTGCCCTTGCCTGTATATCCATCAAATCAGGAGAAGAAAGACGAATATTCACACGGCGATCTTTCAGAAAGGTAGCCTGAGCGGCTGCTTTAAATTTCTCTTTTTCTTTCTTGGACGGTGACGTAGATACCAGTTCGCCCTTTTCATATGCTTCGAGTAAATCCTTTTCAAAATTAACTGCCTTTTTCATTTTTGGTGCCTCCGCCCAGGTAATCTCTGGTTGCCTTACGGCTGGGAATAATTGTTTTCAAAAAGTAGTAATGAGCGTCTTCGACAAAAGGAATGAGATAGACATAACCATCCACGGTCACAACCAGGATGCGTTGATTTGGGTACTTTGATTCGTTCGGGTGTTGCAATATGTCAAGAAGGCCATCCCCTTCCAATGCCAGCACTATCTCCTCGAATGAGATTTCACGATCAGTTTTAAGTTGTTCATTTTTTTCATGGTTCCATCGAAAAGATTTCATGGTAGGAGTATATCCTGGTGTGTGCCTTTTGTCATCAGCAAAGTATCATCGGTAAAGTTGAGAGGGATTGGAAATAATGGAAAGATCGAGTGGCAGGTGCGGCTTGACCGCGCCTGAGTTCGGGTATACGCCTGTCATGGGCTGCAATCTTGAAAGACGATTTTGAATACAAAAAAGTCCCGTTTTGGCGACGGGACTTTTTGCATTGCTGGTTGGTGGGAAATGTTTAAAGCTAGACGGATTCCATCAGATCACGCAGAGTTTTCAAATTTACCCCGTCCATCTCGTCGTTGTCCCCCTTGGGGGTCTCCAGGATCTTGGGGATTTTGACGAAGCGCGGGTCGTTCATGATGAAGCGGAAGGCGCTTAGCCCCATGGCCCCTTGGCCGATGTGCTCGTGACGGTCCACCCGGCAGTTGAGTCCCTTTTTTGAGTCGTTGATGTGGAAACATTGCAGCCGGTCGATGCCGATGATCCGGTCGAACTCCTCCCAGACCGCCTTGTAGCCCGCTTCGCTGGTGATGTCGTAGCCGGCGGCGAAGGTGTGGCAGGTGTCGTAGCAGATGCCGAAGCGGCTGGGATGGGCCGAACCGTCGATGATCGCCCGCAGGTGCTCGAAGGTGTAGCCGACGTTGGTTCCCTGGCCGGCAGTGGTTTCCAGGAGGATCATGCCGGTGTAGTCGGGTGTAATTGCGAAAAGATGGTCGAAGGCCTCGACGATCCTCTTGAGCCCTGTTTCTTCGCCGTCACCGTTGTGGGCGCCCGGGTGCATGACTATCTTGCCGATGCCGAGACGGGCGCAGCGTTCCATCTCTTCCTGAAAGCCGGCCAGGCTCTTGTCCCGCACCTCGCCGGGCGCGGAGGCCAGGTTGATGAGGTAGATGTCGTGGCTGATGACTTCGTGGAGGCCAGATTCCTTCAGTTTTTCTTTGAAGAGGGCGACATCCGGGTCCGAGATCGCCTTGCCGCGCCACTGGTTGGAATTCTGGGTGAAAACCTGGATCACGCCGCAGCCGGCTTTCACGCCCCGATCGGGGGCGTTGTGCAGGCCGCCGGCAATGGACATGTGCGCGCCTAAGTAATCCATAACCTGTCCTTTCATAACCAATGGTAATTATGGGGAGAAACAGTAAAAGTCGTTAAATCATTGAACCGCAAAGGACGCAAAGGGCCTAAAGCGCAAAGGACGCAAAGTCAAATCAAGAAGTTTTGGGTTTCTTCGCGTCCTTTGCGGCTTTGCGGTTCATTGATTGTTTTTTCGGTGTTTCAGTCTGTATCTGTGGCAAAAGTGGCTTTTCTGATCGACTCGATCCGCTCCGCATACCCGGCAGGCGACAGGAGCTTCTCGTCGTGGGGCTCGGACCAGATGGGGCGGGGCCAGAGCGGGTCGGTGGTGAAGCGTGGCACCAGGTGCCAGTGCATGTGCGGCACCATGTTGCCGAGGAGCTCGTAGTTAATTTTAGCCGGCTGAAAGAGCTTGTAAAGGGCGGCGGCTACGGCGGAAACCTCTTCCATGACGGCGCTTCTCACCTCCCGCTCCAGGTGGAACAGTTCCGTCACGTGGTTTTTGGCAAAGACGAAGGTATAGCCGGGAAAGAACTGGTCGCGGTTGAGCATGACCAGGCAGTGCTCCAGTTCGGCAATCCGCAAATCTGGTTCATCGTTCCACTTGCTGCACATGGGGCAATTCTGCATGGGGACCCTGTAGGGGCAGACCCATGTGTCTGCCCGGTTCTGAATCCGATGGTTGAAAACCAGGGCGCACACATGGGTGCGCCCCTACGATTAAATCTCGATCTCTCCGCTGAACACTTCCACCGCAGGGCCGGTCATGTAGAGGAAGCCGTCTTCGGCCCATTCCAGCTCCAGGTCGCCGCCTGAGAGGTGGTTGAGGATCTTCTTCTCCGTCAGTCCGTTGAGTGCGCCGGCCACGCAGACGGCGCTGGCGCCGGTGCCGCAGGCGAGCGTCTCGCCGGCGCCCCGTTCCCAGGTGCGCTGGCGCACTTCGGTGCGGGAGATGATCTGGACGAATTCCACGTTGGTGCGGCGGGGAAATATCTCGTGGTTCTCGATGATAGGGCCGTATTTTTCCACCTGGAAGTTCTCCACGTCGTCGACAAAGATCACGCAGTGGGGGTTGCCCATGGATGCGCAGGTGATGTGGAATGTGGTGTGAAGGATGTTGAGCGGCTCATTGATCACTTTTGCGCCAGCCTCTCCGGTCATGGGGATTTCGCTGCGGGTGAGGCGGGGCCTGCCCATATTGACGCGGACCTTTTCCACCTTATTTGCCTCGTTGGTGAAGAGTTGGAGGGTCAAGATACCTGCGCCTGTCTCGGCGGAGATCTCTTTTTTGCCGACAATGCCATGGTCGTACGCATATTTTGCCACGCAACGGATGCCGTTTCCGCACATTTCCGATTCGGAGCCGTCGGAGTTGAACATGCGCATCCGCACATCCGCCTTGTCGGACGGCATGATGAGGATCAGTCCGTCGGAGCCGATGCCGAAATTGCGGTTGGACACCTTGATTGCCACGTCCGCCGGGTTGTCCACCCGCTCGGAAAAACAGTTCACATAAACATAGTCGTTGCCTGCGCCATGCATTTTGGTGAATTTCATATCTATGACCCCTTTTCATCCATGTTTTTTCTAATAGAATCCATGTAATAGCAAAAACTTGACCCGGCAACAAGTAAAAAGCGGAGTTGCCTGACCCGGTCACACTGTAGTACTATCAATCAACAACACTACGGAGGTTTTTCAATGGAGATAAAAAATACAATATGGATGACCGGCAATCTTGAATGGTTTGCCTATATCGGTGAAGACGAGGTGTTTCTCGGCAGCCGCGAGGTCCCTTATCCTCTTGAAGAAGGGGACAAATGGACCAACCAGTATGGGGACACCTTTCAGGTGACGGATGGGGAAATCAGGCTGACGGGGCGGACAGCGCCGCCGGAGAGGCACTGGTGACATTGCTGCATCCAGAGATTGCACATGGGATATGGGGTGATAAACTTAGATTGAACTAATGCTATGGGGGGACGATGTATCTGGATCGACATATTGTGGAGGTAGTGATATGCGAAAGATACTCTATCTGTTCAGTCTGTTGCTGGCCGTGGTCCTGATGGCCGTGATGCTGAAGTCTCCCTATGCCGAACAAGTGGATCATCACGGATATGTGGTCAATGCTCAGGGCGTTGCCATGGAATGCCTCACCTGTCATGATGGGACGGCGGCAAAATCCGTTTCCAACTGTCTCGGGATTAATTGCCTCACCGGCGGTTCTCACCCGGTCGATAGACCATACCCCCCGGAGGGGAAAGAGAGCTCGTACGCGCCGGTCGAGCAGGTGACAATGACGCAGATAAAGCTTGATGAGGGGAAGATCACCTGCATTTCCTGCCATGACCTGAAAAATCCGTTGCCGCTACACCCTGCCGTTAATAACGATGGAAGCAGGCTTTGTCTCACTTGTCATCTGAAGTGAGATAAGCGGTTCCCATCCGGAAAACGGTCCTTTTGATTCGTCCTGCGGACTCACCCTTCGGGCTGCCACCGCCGTCCAATCCCGTTGGGACCGTCCGCCGTGGCGGCTTCGATCTACGCTTGCTTGTGAGGCGCACCAAGGTGCGCCTCTGCCCATCCCTTGATTTCCTTGCCGGTTCAGAAATCAACAGTTTCACATCCAGAAGTTTACGCATGGAAAAAATCTAAGAAATATGCCGCGGAATTAAACTGTAGCTTGAGTGTGGTGAATTTTGTCGCTTGTTTTTTAAAGTTCTTGACGGAATAGGTAAAGGATTGTATATTTTTGCTAATTTAATAATGGGGTGGAATTTATGAGGCTTTCTACTAAAAGCCGTTACGGTTTGCGTGCACTTTTTGATATTGCGTACAATTCCGGGAACCTCCCGGCTCAGATTCAGGATATATCCCGGCGTCAGGAAATCTCTCCGCGTTACCTGGAACAGATCTTCCAGTCGCTGAAGAGAAAGGGGATACTGAAAAGCAAGCGCGGTCCCCAGGGAGGATACTGTCTGGCCAAAAATCCCGAAGAGATAACCGTTAAGGATATAATCCAGGCGACGGAAGGGGATACGATGCTGGTGGATTGCGCCGGCAGCAAAAAAAAGAAGGGCGAGTGCGCTTTTGACGGGAGTTGTGTTACCCAGACCGTCTGGGAGGAGGCGAACGCAAAACTGAACGAATTATTTGCCTCCATAACCCTGAAAACCCTCTGCGAGAGGGGACAGGCCATGGGGATCAAGCGGGAGCAGGACCACCGATTCATGTATTTCATATGAAGCGGCTTCGCCAAAAAAGTCCATCTGCTGCGTTGCGCGCCTTGCATTTGGAACTTTTTACCGTGCCGCGGCAACATTCATGTTAAGGAGATCATTATGCCGGTATCGAGAAGTGAAGATGTCATTGCGCAGATAGGGAACACGCCTCTGGTGAGGCTCTCCCAGTTTGAAAAGAAGGGTTCAGCGGCTATCTGGGGCAAGGTGGAAGCTTTCAACCCCGGCGGGAGCATCAAGGACCGTATCTGTTTGTCCATGATCGAGGCTGCGGAGAAGGACGGCTGCCTGAAGCACGGTGCCACGGTTATCGAACCTACGAGCGGCAATACCGGCATCGGCCTCTCCATGGTCTGCACAGTTAAAGGCTATAAACTCATCCTTACCATGCCGGATACCATGACCATCGAGCGTCGGCGCCTGCTGGCCGCCTACGGTGCGGAATTGGTCCTGACGCCTGGCGCCCAGGGAATGCGCGGTGCAGTGCAAAAGGCTGAAGAGCTGGCTGCTGCCCATGGCTACTTCCTGCCGCAGCAGTTCAAGAACCCTGCAAACCCCGAGGTCCATCGCAGGACCACCGGGCCGGAGATCATAAAAGGGATGGAGGGGCTTTCCATTGACGGCTTCGTGGCGGGGGTCGGCACCGGCGGCACTATCACCGGGGTCGGCGATGTCCTGAAAAAACATAATCCGGCGGTGCATATAGGGGCGGTTGAGCCCGCGGATTCAGCCATTTTGTCGGGTGGAGAACCCGGCCCGCACAAGATCCAGGGGATCGGCGCCGGCTTCGTCCCGGATGTGCTGAACACGAAGATCTACGATGAAATCATTCGGGTCGCCAATGACGCTGCCTACACCGCCACCAAAAGGCTGGCCATGGAAGCGGGGCTTTTGGTGGGAATATCGTCCGGCGCGGCGCTGGTCGCCGGCATCCAGGTGGCGGAAAAACTCGGCAAGGGAAAAAATGTCGTGGTTATTCTGCCGGATACGGGTGAGCGCTACCTTTCAACCGGTGTGTTCGATTAAACAAACGGCTTCGATAAAAGCCATCTGCGGCGTTGCGCGCCTTGCAGCCGATGCTTTTCTCCATGCCGTTATATATCTGTCAGAGGCGGCCCGTTCTTGCGGGCCGTTCTTTATTGAGGCCAGCTATGGATGAATTGCATGTGAAATACGAGAAACTCAAGGGGCTTCTGCGGGAGATGGGCTCCGTGCTGATCGCCTTCTCCGGCGGGGTGGACTCCACCTTCCTCCTCAAGGTTGCCCATGACGTGCTGGGCGACAAGGCCTGCGCCATCACCGCCACTTCACCCACCTATCCCGAATCGGAGTTTCGGCAGGCGGTTTCACTGGCGAGGGAGATCGGCGTCAGGCAGATCGTGATGGAATCGAACGAGCTTGAAATTCCCGGGTTTGCCGAAAATCCCAGGGATCGTTGCTATCACTGCAAGAAAGAGCTGTTTCAGCTCTGCGTGGAAAAGGCTGCATTGGAGGGGTACGCCTGCATTGCCGACGGCAGCAATACCGATGACCTGGGTGATTACCGGCCGGGGCGGAGGGCGGTGGGGGAGCTGAAGGTGCGGAGTCCCTTGCTGGAGGCGGGTCTGTCCAAGGACGATATCCGCGGGTTGAGCCGTGAACTCGGTCTCCCCACCTGGGACAAGCAGCCGTATGCCTGTCTTGCCAGCCGTTTTCCCTATGGCGTGGAAATAACTTCTGAGCGGCTGGCTATGATCGAGTCGTGCGAGGAGTTTCTCAAGGAAAAAGGCTTTGCGGTCTACCGGGTGAGATTCCACAATGAAACCGCCAGGATCGAGCTGGCGGAAAAGGATATGGCGCGCTTTCTGGAAGCGGAAATGCGCCATTCCGTGGTGGAGTTTTTCAAGCGGGCCGGTTTTACCTATGTGGCGCTGGATCTGGAGGGATACCGGACAGGAAGCATGAACGAAGTGAGTTCACGCTGAAAAACGCCCATCTGCGGCGTTGCGCTACACCCTTCGTCACTGCGGCGTACTGATGTACGCCTCGCTCCTCAGGATTTGCGCGCCTTGCACCTGGGCATTTTTGAGCGTGAACGTAACCAGTTTTATTTCACTTCCACCTTGATCTGCTTCGGCTTGGTTTCCTCTTTCTTCGGCAGGACAACGGTCAATACCCCTTTGTCGCAGACTGCCTCGACCTTCTCCTGGTCGATGGTATGTGGCAGGGTGAAGCTGCGCTGAAAGGTGCCGAAATAGCGTTCGACCCGGTGGTAGTTCTCCTTTTTCACTTCCAGGTTCTGTTTTCTCTCGCCGCGCAGGGTCAGGGTGTTGTTCTCGATTTTTACTTCGATATCCTTCTGGTCGATATCCGGCACTTCCGCCTTGATAACCACCGAATCCCGATCTTCGTAGATATCGACCGGCGGCTGCCAGATTCCTTCTTTCAAATCCTCGCCGGATTCCCTGTTCCAGGCCAGGTCCAGCAGGTGGTTCATCTCTTCCTGCATGGTTCTCAGGTCTTTGAAAGGGTTATACTTGACGATTGCCATGGGTTGCCTCCTCCTTATTCCAATTCCAAATCAAGGCGCTATCTTCGTTGGCTCGTCTTCGGCTCCTCAACGTACTATCTGTACGCCTTCGTCGCCTCACTCCTCGCCGCCTTGATTTCATCCTTGATTTGAAATCGGAATTAGATCATTTTACATAAAAATAAGCAGCATCTTTCCAATGTCAAGGGGGAGAAGGCGCATGAAACGCCTTCTCCCCCTCTCTGATTGGTATTTATTCAATTATCTGAATTTTCAGGTTTATACCCTTTTTCCTTTAGGTATGCTGTGTTTCAGTTTTTTTGAGCCGTCGTAAAGGGTCTGTTTCGTCATCGCCCTCTTTTCCTTCTGATCCTTCTTGTCGTAGTCATATTTAAGGGTTACTTCCGCCTCATTTGCCAGTTGATCGATTTCTTCCACTTCTCGCTCTGTCATACTGACTCCCCTTTTTGTTATGATTCCTGGTTGCGTTGCAGCTGTGATGCTTGTCGGCACCTCCCTTCGCTTTTTCTGACATAATATCAGTTTTTCAATCGGATGCAACAGCATTTTGGTGCGCGTTCGACGCAAGCCGGAAGTGAGGCAATGGCTGTATTATTCCCCTTGAAGAGCGGGGAGTTATCGGCTAATATTCCCGGAAATTCAAGCATGAGGTGGCGGATGCCGGTTTATAAGGTTGTGGAAGTGAGTTCCGTGGCGGAAGATACGCTGGAGGAGATTTTAAACGAGTGGACGGCCAAGGGTTGGCGTTTTGACGGCATGCAGTTCGCCATGCGCGAGTCGAGCAAACGGCCAAGCATGGCCTTTGTCATCTTCACCAGGGAAGACACGCAATAAAATACCTGAATCCCTGTTCTTTCATCAAGTTGCAATCTTGCAAGCCTGGCATGGAGCCAACTTTGACAGATTGAGTCCTGGCGGGACGGCTTTTTTGATTTCTGGAGTATGCTATGAATATTTTGGTTATTTTGATTGTTCTCGTTGTTGCCGCTGCCCTTGTCTTCCTGAAGATGAAGCAGTCGTCTGTGGACGGTGGCCTTGAGTTTGCAAAGAGAGAGGTCCTGTTTACCGCGGCCGAACGCTCGTTCCTCGGCGTACTGGAACAGGCTCTGGATGGCCGCTACCGGGCGTTTGGCAAGGTGAGGCTTGGGGATATCGTCAAACCGGCAAAGGGACTGTCGAACAGCAAGCGCGCTACCGCACAAAACAAGATTAATCAGAAGCACGTCGATTTTGTTGTCTGTTCGGCGTCAGACCTAGCAGTGGTCGGGATCGTCGAACTGGATGACAAGACGCATGAGCGGGACGACCGGGCCAGCCGTGATCAGTTCGTTGACCGGACACTGGTGGATGCCAAGATCCCGGTGATCCATTTTTCAGCCAAGAAGGGGTATTCGCTCGCTGAAGTCAAGGCAAAACTTGCCGAATGTCTTGCTGTCGGAATGGCATCATCGGCGCCATCGGTGATTCAGGTAGCTCCTGTTTCCGAGAAGCCGGCATCAGTTACGAATGAGGCGGCTTTGCCGGTAACGGAGAAACCATCGATGAATCCTGTGACGCTGGTAAAGTCGATACAAGAGGTGAACGCACCTGTTTGCCCAAAATGTGAATCGGCCATGGTCAAACGGCAGGTGACGAAGGGACATCATGCTGGGAAGTTCTTCTGGGCTTGCTCGTCGTTTCCAAAGTGCCGACAGGTTGTGGCGATAGATGAGAGTTGAGTAAGGCGACCCCAGAATTCTCAGGGGAAGTCTCATTGACATCGGAAGCCAATAGATGTAGTTTTATGCAACTCATTACAAGGAAAAAAGAATGTCACCATTCCTAGATTACATCCCGACTGATATTGCCAATCTTTATGAAATTCATGACTACCATCACGCCGCAGCGATCTTGGCTAAAGAATATCCAGAGGAATTTGCCGATATCTGTCGCGCGCTTCGAGAATTTAAGCTGAAGAGGGAAGACATTACCAAACCTGGTGGAAGCGAAAGCGATATCCCCAAAAAAATGTCTAAAATACTGCGCCCCTTGGGTTGGGAAGAGAGAAAACTCCAAGCAAAGCTCGTTGTCGATGAAGAGGAGGTGGCTCATGATACCCATTTTATCGACTATGTGAAGAACCGCGTTGCTCTTGATTTAGAATGGAATAGCAAAGATCAAACCTTTGATCGTGACCTTTATGCATTTCAGACTTTCTTTAACTACAACAAAATCAGCCTTGGTATCCTTATAACCCGCAGTAATGAATTGGATCCATATTTCGCGAGCCTCGGCAAGTATGTCGATCTCAATGGGAAGACCAGGGCTTACAAGGATAAATACGGAGCAAGTACTACCCAGATGGGAAAACTCCTGCCTCGTCTGAAAGCTGGCCGAAACGGTGGATGTCCTGTCCTTGTTTTTGGAATCACTCCAAAACTTATTATTGGTTGAGTTGCGACATATTTTGTCACGGCCTGCTTGTACAATTTGCAGAAAATATATATCGAGGTGGCTATGAAAAAACAAATTTCTGCAGCGGAAGATTTGCTGAAAAGGGTAAAAGGCCACTATGGGACAATCCTCGCTGATCCACCATGGCGTTTCTCAAACCGAACAGGGAAAATGGCTCCTGAACATCAGCGATTGCTCCGTTATCCGACGATGGAGCTTGAGGATATTATGGAGCTTCCCGTTCAGATGCTTGCGGCACCGCAAAGCCATCTGTACCTTTGGGTTCCTAACGCTCTTCTCGCAGAAGGCTTGGAGGTGATGAAGCGTTGGGGCTTCACCTACAAGACGAATCTCATTTGGTATAAAACCCGGAAGGATGGGGGGCCGGATGGCAGAGGCGTCGGCTTTTACTTCCGTAACGTAACCGAGATCATTCTTTTTGGTATCAGAGGCAGCCTGAGAACGTTACCTCCCGGAAGGCGACAAGTGAATATGATCGCGTCCAATAAACGTGAACATTCTAGAAAGCCTGATGAGCAGTATCAGTTGATACAGGAATGTAGTCCTGGCCCATACCTTGAGCTTTTTGCTCGTCATCCACAGCCGGGCTGGGCATGTTGGGGGAATGAGGTAGGTGCTGATGAAGAGATCACGTGGCAAGGAAGGAAAATAATCGAATTTCCTCAACAGCGATTGTTTGAAAAACCAGCCATGTATAAGAAAACAAAATAGTGACCTCGCTATGTGCTTTCAGAATTTTCGATTTTTTACCCTGTGAATAGATGTAATAGGAGGATAAATGGAAGCCTGGAAAACGTCCTATGAGGCGCGAACTGACTTAGAAAAATATGGCGACAATGCAATTGGACTGTTTGCGCTTGCCCTGAAATTTGGGATTGATGACCTTGAGACAGTTGCAGCAGAATCAGTAACTGACGGTGCTGGTGATAAAAAGTGCGATATTGTGTACGTTAATAAGGATGATGGGATCGCCGTTGTATCGCAGTGTTACTATTGTAAGAACAAGAAAGATGAAGCTCCAGCTAATAAGGCTAGTGACTTAAATACTGCAATGGGTTGGTTACTTCAAAGACCTTTGAAAGAACTTCCCGATCGGATACTTTCTTCTGCTCAGGAGATAAGAGATGGAATTAAATCAGGTGATATTAAAGATGTATACGTTTGGTATGTTCATAATCTTCCAGAATCAAAGAATGTTGAACAAGAACTAATTACTGTAGAGGCTACAACAAAGGCTGCTTTAGAATTGAATTTTCCCGGACATAAAATATCGGTGAAATGCTTAGAGGTCGGGACTGATACACTTGATGATTGGTATGCAGAAACACAGACCCCTATATTGGTTAATGAGAAATTTGATATAACAGTAGACAATGGTTTTGATGAAAATGGTCCAGAGTGGTCTGCTTTCGTTGCCTCAATTCCAGCCATTTTTTTGCACAGAATTTATAAGAAATATAAAACAAAACTTTTTTCAGCTAATGTGAGGGATTACCTTGGATCAAGAGCGTCAGATTCAAATATTAACAATAATATAAAGAAGACGATTGAAAGTGATCAGTCAAATTTCTGGGTTTACAACAATGGGTTAACCATCCTTGTAAATGACTATAAATATAACAAACCAGCTAAAATACTGACTATAGAAGGTATCTCTATTGTAAATGGCGCACAAACAACTGGTGCGGTAGGCTCACTCAGTAAATTGCCAGCAAAAGAAGCTAAGATTCCTGCAAGATTTGTTACAACAAAAACCAAAGATATTATCCTAAATATTATTAGATATAATAATAGTCAAAATAAAGTGACCGCATCTGATTTTAGAAGTACCGATAAAATTCAGAAACGCTTAAAAGAACAAATCTCAAAGATTCCGAATGCAGAATATGAAGGTGGAAGAAGAGGTGGTTTTGGAGATGCTATTGCGAGACGGCCCAATCTACTGTCATCGTATACTGCTGGTCAAGCTCTAGCGGCATTTCATGGTGAAACGATTATAGGTTACAATCAGAAATCAAATATCTGGATCGATGACAAAATATACTCTAAATTTTTTAACGAACAGACAACAGGTGCACATTTGGTTTGCGCATATGGTTTACTTCGAGCAGTAGAAACAAAAAAAATTGAACTCGTAAACAAATCTAAAAAGAGCGAGTCTAGTAGTCTTACCTCCAATGAGGAAAATCAATTATCTTTCTTCAGGAAAAGAGGCTCTATCTATTTATATGTTTCTGCTATTGCTGCTTGCTTGGAAACTTTTATTGGAAGAAGAATTCCTAACAAATTCAGAATTTCTTTTGGTGAAAAGGCCTCTCCTAAGAAGTCTCAAGAAATTTGGACTAAGGTAGTGGAAGTTAATTTGCCAATGTGTAATCAATTGGAGGGAGCTCTTTCTGACGGTCTCAAGAGTAATGAAAAAGTAAATAAAGCAATTCAAACTTTCCAAGGTCTAGTACAAGTTACAGTCGCTGCTAATAAAGCTATTTACGAAGAATTTTCCAAAAAAATAGTTTCCTCATAGGCGGAAGAAGAGAAAAGCAGAGTCGGGGCGACTCATTTGCCCTATTTTTTATCGACTGATATTGAAAGGCTCAAGATGAGCGACATAAAAATCTTCCGACTCTCTGGCGAAGGCGTTACCGAACTCGAAGGCCGTTCCGCCGAAATTGAAAAATCCCTCCAAACCCTCATCGAAAAGCACCTCGAAACCTTCCTCGGCGTCCGCTTCCTCGCCACCGAATACTCCACCGGCAAGACCCACGGCGGCCGCATCGACACCCTCGGCATTGACGAGAACGGCTGCCCAGTGATCATCGAGTACAAGCGGGCCATGAACGAGAACGTCATCAATCAGGGGCTGTTTTACCTCGACTGGCTCATGGACCACAAGGCGGAGTTCAAGCTGTTAGTGCTGGAGCGCTTTAGCAATGAGGCCGCCGAAGCCATCGAGTGGTCAAGCCCGCGCCTGCTTTGCATCGCCGGCGACTTCACCAAGTACGACAGCCACGCGGTGCAGCAGATGAACCGGAATATCGAACTGATCCGCTATCGCCTCTACGGCAAGGACCTGCTCCTCTTCGACCTCGTAAACGCCACCACGGCCCAGGTCACGGCAGAGGGCGAGAACAAGAAGGCAGGGAAGGGGAAAGCCCAGTACAAGACCGTTTCTCAATTCTACGAACAGGCCGACACGGAACTGAAAGACCGCTTTGAGGCGCTCAAAGCCTTCATGCTGGCCCTTGGCGACGACGTGCAGCTCACCACCATGAAATTCTACTTCGCCTTTAAACGGATCAAAAACTTTGCCTGCGTCGAGATTCACCCACAGACCCGCAAGCTGTTGGTCTACGTCAAACTAAACCCTGATACCATGGATCTGGAGAAGGAAAAAGGCTTCCTTCGCGATGTCCGCAAGATCGGCCACTTCGGCACCGGCGACCTGGAAATCACCATCAAATCCCCCGCCGACTTTGAGCGGGCAAAACAGTATATCCTGAAGAGCTACGAGGCGAGTTGAGCCAATTGGTCACAATCTCCATAAACTTACTCATATTTTGACGATATGGGTATGCGATGGATATATCGCAAAACAGGGACAGACACATGACACAAGAAACCACGCCACGCCCGACCCTCTATCTCATCGACGGCTCTTCCTACATCTACCGGGCCTACTACGCCATTCGCCATCTCTCTTCGCCGAAAGGGTTCCCCACCAATGCGCTCTATGGCTTCATCCAGATGCTTCTGAAGGTGATCAAGGAGAAAAAACCGGACCACCTCGCCGTGATTTTCGACGCCGGCCGGCAGACCTTCCGCAACGAAATCTATGCCGATTACAAGGCAAACCGCGCCGCCATGCCCGACGACCTGCGGCAGCAGATTGAGCCGATCAAGGAGGCGGTGCGGGCTTTCAACATCCCGGCGCTCGAGTTGGCCGGTTTCGAGGCCGACGACATTATCGGCACCATAGCCCGCGATTGTGAAGAGAAGGGGATGGCCGCGGTGGTAGTGACCGGCGACAAGGATCTGATGCAGATCGTCAGCGACAACGTCACGCTTCTGGATACCATGAAGGACAAGGTTTCGGGGCCTGCCGAGGTGGTTGAGCGGTTCGGAGTTGGTTCTGAGCGGGTTATCGACATCCTCGGCCTGGCAGGCGACTCTTCCGACAATATTCCCGGTGTTCCCGGTATCGGCGAAAAGACGGCGATCAAACTGGTAAACGATTTCGGTTCGCTGGATGAGCTCCTGGCGCGGGCCGGTGAGGTGAAGGGAAAGACCGGCGAGCGTCTGCAGGAATTTGCCGAGCAGGCTCGTCTCTCGCGGAGGCTTGCAACCATCGACTGCCATGTCCCTTTGGCCTGGTCTTACGACGACTTTGCCGCGTCTCCGCAGGACAACCGGCGGCTGGCGGAATTGTTCAAGGAATACGGTTTCACGACGCTGATGAAGGAGTTGACCAGTGAGGCGACCCTCTCGGCGGAAGATTACCGGACCGTTCTCTCCTCCGCCGATTTCACGGCCCTTGTCCGGCAATTGACCGCCGTCCGGGCCTTTGCCATTGACCTGGAAACCACGAGTCTCAATCCGCTCGAAGCGGAGATCGTCGGCATCTCCTTCTCTTTCCGCGAGCATGAGGCGTACTATATCCCGGTCGGCCACCGCTATCCGGGGGCGCCGCACCAGCTCTCCCGCGACGATGTACTCGGAGCACTCAAGCCGCTACTGCTCGATCCAGAGAAGCACAAGATCGGTCAGAACATCAAGTACGATTACCAGGTGTTGCGCCGGGCCGGGATCGATATGCAGGGGATCTGGTGCGACACCATGCTCGCCTCCTATCTGCTCAACCCGACCCGCACCAGCCAGGGGCTTGATTCGCTGGCAGTGGAATTTCTCGATCACAGGATGATTTCCTATGCCGAGGTGGCCGGCAAGGGGAAGGAACAGAAGAACTTCGCCCAGGTGGAAGTGGAGAAAGCGTCGGTCTATTCCTGCGAAGACGCCGATGCCACCTGGCTCTTGCACAAGCTCTTCTTGCCGAGGCTTGCCGAGTCGGGGATGGAACGGCTCTTTTTCGAGCTGGAGATGCCGCTGGTCAAGATCCTGGCCGAGATGGAGCTGTACGGGGTAAAGCTCGACCTGCCGCTTTTGCAGCGCCTCTCAGACGGATTCGGCGGCCAGCTTGCCGACCTGGAGCGAGAGATCTTCGCCCTGGCCGGGGGAGAGTTCAATGTCAACTCGCCGAAGCAGCTGGGGGAGGTCCTTTTTGAGCGCTTGCAACTGCCGGTCGGCAAAAAGACCAAGACCAAAACCGGCTGGTCGACCAACGTAGACGAACTGGAACGGCTGGCCGGGGAGCACGAGATTGCCCGGCTGATCCTCCAGTACCGGAGCCTGTCCAAGCTGAAGTCCACCTATACCGATGCCCTGCCCAAGCTAGTCGATGCTGCATCGGGGCGGGTCCATACCTCTTACAACCAGGCGGTGACCAATACAGGTCGACTCTCTTCGTCGGAGCCGAATCTGCAGAACATCCCGATCCGCTCGGAAGAAGGTCGCAGCATCCGCCATGCCTTCATTGCCGAGGAGGGGTGCCTCCTCCTTTCCGCCGACTATTCACAGATCGAACTGCGGGTTCTGGCCCACCTGTCGGCGGACCGGGTCTTCTGTGACGCTTTTGCCAGGGACGAGGACATCCATACCCGGACCGCCGCCGAAGTGTTCGGCCTCTTCCCCCAGATGGTTACCCAGGAGATGCGTCGCCAGGCCAAGACCATCAATTTTGGCGTAATCTACGGCCAGGGAGCCTTCAGCCTGGCCAGGGAGCTCGGCGTATCGACGAAGGTGGCAAAGGAATTCATCGACAACTACTTTGCCCGTCATGCAGGCGCCCGGACCTTTCTTGACAGCTGTGTCCGGGAGGCGGAGGATAATGGGTACGTTACCACTATTCTTGGCCGGCGCCTTCCCATCCCGGATATCAAGAGTTCAAACGGCAACATTCGGGCCTTTGCCCAGCGGAACGCCGTCAACTATCCGATCCAGGGGTCGGCGGCCGATATCATCAAGCAGGCGATGGTGCGCGTGGCTGACCGGATGGAGCGGGAGGGGATGAAAAGCCGTCTCATCATGCAGGTCCACGACGAATTGGTGTTCGAGGTGCCGGAAGAGGAAAAGCTGGCGATGGAGATGCTCGTGAAGCACGAAATGGAGCACGCTGTTACTCTGCGCGTACCGCTCAGGGTGGATATGAACTTCGGCAGGAACTGGAGCGAGGCCCACTGACCTTGCGGGCAGGTGGATGCGGTGGCCGTTGCGGTCAAACGGGCGTTACAGGGTCAGCACTCCTGCATAGGCCAACTCGCCAGCCTGGCGCCGGGCATTGGTTTTCTTGCGCTCCGTTTTCCGGCCGACAGGCTCAACCTTTCCGGTTGAATAGACGCTGATTCTGTTCTTGCCTTCCTTTTTGGCTCGATACAGTGCATTGTCTGCCCGTTGAACGAGGTCGCTGACAGGGACGCTTGACGTGTCGAAGGTGCAGGCAATGCCGATACTTGCCGTCAGCTTGAAGTGGCGACCTTCAAAGGCAAATGCCGTGGCGGCAAATCTGATCCGAAGGCGTTGGGCGATCTCGAAAGCTTTTGACGATGGTGTAGTCGGCAGGACGACGGCAAATTCCTCGCCCCCGTAGCGCGCCACAAGGTCCGCTCCTCTGCAGCTTTCCCGCAGGATTCTGCCGAAGGTGGCCAGCACCTGATCTCCTGCGGAATGGCCGAAGGTGTCGTTGACCCGTTTAAAGTCGTCCAGATCGATCAGGAGCAGGGACAAGGGCATCAACTTCTGTCGCTCTCCTTCAAGGCCCAGCATCTCGTCAAAGACACGGCGGTTGAACAGGCCGGTGAGGCTGTCCCGCATGGCAAGTTCCTTCACCTTGCTGTATTCCAGGGAATTCTTGAGGGTGCGCGCAAAATTTTCAGCGACGCCGGTTAAAAAGAGGACGGATAAACTGCTGATGGCCCGTTTGTCAAAAAAGACCTCGATGTTTCCCATCTCTTCCGGCAGCTCAAAGGAATAGCGGCGGAAGCGGATGTTGTCGTTGCATAAGAACGTCGGATTGTCGCACTGGATTTGCCTGATACTATCCGCATCGGAATTGTAAATAGAATCTGCGGCTGCGGGATTAAATCCTGATTGTTTCGGTTCTGCCGGTGAAAAGGTCAACGTGTTGCTGCCAAGTTTCTCTGAAAGGGAAAAAACGATTCTGAGATAAGGGACATGTTCATACAAGACCCTTGCCGCAATGGCGCAAACATCGTTCGGGTCGAGAGTGGCATTGATGGCTCCCATGAACTTTCCGATAAACAGGGCCTCATTCAACTGCTTTTGCAGCTCTGCTTCCCTGTTATGCCCGGCCCCGTTTCCCATCTCCTGAAAATTCTCAGGGAGCGTTTGTTTCTTGGGCATATTCTTCATTGACTGATTCCTTCCGTACAGTTTCAGCATATTTGAGGAAGTGTTAACGCGTCATACGAGGGCAAATGCAAAATTATTGTTAAAGTATATCTAAGACAGCAAAATGCTTGCCAAGTATCATAGGCGCCTTTAAATCCTGTCCCATTGAGGGTTTGTACGCAGCGGCGCTGAGAATATTCTTTGACGACCAACGGTAATGCTGCATAAAATTGTCGTGGTTGGTCAAAAATATGACATGGAGCCGGATTTAAGGTCAAATCGGCTGGCCATGATAATTGAGGGTTTAGGGAAAGATTATGAACTCTTTCTTTTGCTTTCGGAAAACTTGTGATAATCTCGAAATTATTTTCAGTGAGTCGATATGTTCAAGTCGCGTTATTTATTGATCCTATTTGAATATAGCTGCAGCAATTGAAAGGAGGGTTTCCCAGTGGAACAGAGGAAATTCGACCGGTTCGGTTTTCGGGCCGAAGCTCTCATCACCCATAACGATGTAACGTTTAAAGGCGAAGTTGCTGATCTGAGCTTGAGAGGCCTGTTTGTTAAAACAGAGCATCCGCTGGCTGTTGATGATACGGTATCGGTGGCGATAAACTTTGACGGGGCCGATGAAAAGTTCTCTTTTTCGATCCCGGCAACGGTCGTCAGAACGACTGAAGCCGGCATCGGGCTCAGTTTTAAGAGAATCGACGTTGATTCGGTGCTCAACGAAAAAAAGAACGAAGCTGCTGAGGGGCGAAGCCGGCATGTCGAGGCGGAAGATTTTGAAACGTTTGTCGGCCGGGGCGGGATACTTTCCTGAATGTTGATGGATTGTCGATTGGCCGACCATTGTCGGTGCATCGGGAGTGAATAGCGGGAAAGGGGGTGGCTGGATAACGGCTGGCCCCTTTTTTATTGCTCCAAAATTGGAATTACTGCGATGGCGGAGCAATCCCCATGGTGTCTTCAAGCATTATTTCAAGTTCGGCAAGCATGATTTCCTTGATGCCTAGAACTTGTGCTTCAAAGGTGGCAACAAGAACGATGGTCGGATCATGGTGCAATCCGAGTCCGATTTTCCGGCAGGTATTGTCGACGAGGCGCACAATGGAAAGTAATACATTACCGGAGTCGGATTGTTCCTGGTTGTGGTCGCGAACAATTACACAGTACGTTTCAGGCAGATTCCATTTTTGCATGAGAGAGTACCCCGATTCACGATGTATCGACTCCATAATTTCCAGCGTTAACGCCTTGGAAAACTTCAGATCGGTTTTCTTTGTCACCAGGATTTTTTCCAGCACTTTCAAGATGAAGAGCTTGCCGATATCATGAAGCAGTCCGCCTAAAAAAGCCTCCTGTGCAAGGTTTTTGTATCCCGTCTTTTCTGCCAGCCATCTGCTCCCCAGTGCACATCCCATAGCGTGTTTCCAGAGATCCTGGGAGAATGTCCGAAGTTCCGGAATGGCAAAAGTGTAATTTTCTTCCAGGTTTGCCATCATCGCAATGTTTGCAACCTGCTTGGCCCCGAGACGGATTACCGCATCATGTATCGTCGAAACTTTGCTCAAGCCGCTGAAAAATGCGGAATTTGCGATTCGAAGTATCTGGCTGGCCAGGGCCTGATCTCTCATGATGAGGTTTATGACGCTTTCGATGGTAAAATCGCTTTTTTTCAGGACTTGCTGAAGTTTCAGGGCGACAGGGTGAAAGAGGGGAAGCTGCAGGTCTTCGGCGGTTGATTGTTCTTTGATTATGTCGACAAATGACTTGTTTTCCACGTGTTATTCTCCCAGCAGTCTGCGAATTTCATTCAGCGGTCGTGGTTTTCCCAATCGGGGCAGCATCCTGATGGCGTCAGGAAGGGAAACCAATCCCTTTGCCGCCTTTGACAAACCCGATTCCATGAGTGTGACGAGGCCCGAGGTTTCAGTGCTGATACGTCTGATTTCGTAGGACGTTTTTTTACTGAGAATAGCGTCTTTGACCATTTCGTTTAATACCAACATTTCAAAAATTCCGACTCGACCGCGATAGCCGCTGAACCGGCAGTGGTTGCAGCCCCGCCCGATCTTGAACTCATTACCTTTCAGTTCTTCATTGCCGTAACCAAGGCGTCGGAGTTCGGTCGGGGTCGGGATGTACGGTTCGGCGCAGTGTGGACAGACTTTCCGGAGCAGTCTTTGCGCCAGAACGCAGACTACCGTTGAGGAGATGAGAAACGCTTCTATATTCATGTTCATCAGCCGGAGAAGTCCTCCGATACTGTCTTCGGTGTGGAAGGTGGTCAGGACCTTGTGACCGGTGAGTGCGGCCTGGATGGCCGTTTCCGCTGAAAAGGTATCACGGATTTCGCCGAGTACGATGATGTCCGGGTCCTGACGTACAATGTGGCGAAGCGTTTCTTCAAAGGTGACGCCTATTTTTGTGTTGATGGAACACTGGGAGATGCCGTCTATGATGTACTCTACCGGGTCTTCCGCGGTGATGATGGAGGTGTTGAGGTTGTTCATGTGGTGAACACAACTGTAGAGGGTCGAGGTCTTGCCGGAACCGGTAGGGCCGGTGATGATGAGCACGCCACTCGGCGTATCAACCGCATCGTCCAGGAACCGTTCCAGCATGCGTGGCGGCATGCCGATATCTTTGATGTCCAGGAGTTCGCCCTTTTTATTTAAAAGCCGCAGCACTATTTTTTCGCCATAGATGGTGACGTAGAACGAAACGCGCAGGTCGAGGGTGAAACCGTTCTGGTCGCTCTCGTAGAGGATTCTGCCGTCCTGATGGCGTCTTCTCTCGGCAATATCAGCTTCGGCAAGGATCTTGATCCGACTGCTGATCGGCGGGGCCAGCTCCTTGGGAAAATCCTTATGGAGCAGTAAGACGCCGTCGCGGCGAAAACGGACGCGAAGCCGGTCCTTCATCGGCTCGATGTGGATATCGCTGACCGCTTCCTTGACCGCCTCCTCGAATAACGCATTGACGATTCCCATGATGGTATTTTCGTCGACAGCCGTGGTGTCAGTCCGTGTGCCGCTCCGTTTGAAGAAGGCGATGGCCTCGCGGATACCCTTGCGTGTCGATATGGCAAACTCCATGGCGTTGCCGAAGATCTTTTCCGCGACCGCCCGGTCCTGCGCGTCCAGTGGGTCGGCAAATGCCACCAGCACCTTTCCGTTCTTTGCCGTTATCGGTATGAAATTGTGGTCGGAGAGCGTCTGAAGCGGCACTCTGGAGAGTAGGGTGCGGTCGATGGCCGCTATGTCCACATCGAGGCATGGGAAGCCGAGCTGAAAGGCGAGGGTTTCGGCGAACGTCAATTCGTCGATGAAGCGGTTGTCAACGAGGACCTCGCCAAGTCTCTTTGCGCCGTTCGATTCTTTCTGGATGCCGAGGGCCGCTTGCAGATCCGCCGGTTTCAAATGACCCAGTTCGACCAGAAGATCTCCGATTCTGACCGAGACCAGGTTTTTCAGCAGGGCGTCGCGAAGTTGCTCTTTGCTGATGAAACCCAGCTCCTGAAGCACTGATGTCAATGTTTTCGGCGAAGATAGCTTGGATTTGACCCTTTTGGCATGGGCAAGATTTTGAGGAGAAAGAAACCCTTCCTTGACAAGCAGAGCGGCAATCTCGCTGCCTGAGTCAGCATCTTTCACGGCTACGCCGGAGGACGTCAGCAATGCCTTGTCCTGTAATGATTTGCCATTCGGGATAATCGCGTCGTTAGCCATTGTTCTCCTGACTCAAAGAGACTGTACGGTGATAACAATAGTATCGGCTTTCAAGGGCAAAACTTTAATGGTTGGTTTCCTGAGCAGTTTGTTGACTTTGCCCTGGCCGGTTGGTAGTATTAGCAACTCTTGGGGTGGGTTATGCGGGCTCGTTTTGCCCGGCAAAAGGGTGCGACTGATGCCGCTCCCATAAATAAGGAGGCTGACTATGCTGAAAAAGGTCTGGTTGCTGGTGGTATTGACGGTTCTTTCCTTTTCATTGACCGGCTGTCTGGTGGGTGAGGGCAAATATCTGAAGAAGGTCGAGGAGGCAGAAACCCTCGACAAGAGTCTGGTCGCGCTGCAGAAGCAGTACAAGACCCTCAATGCTGAAAATGAAGGGTTGAAGGCAACTGTAGACAAGCTGAATAAGGACGTTGCCGGACTGGGCAAAGAAAAGGAAAAGCTTGTTGCCGACAACAAGGAGCTGGACAATGTGCTCAAGGCGAAATCCGATACCCTGTCGAAAAATATTTCGGAGTTGCGGCAGAAGATCGCCGACCTGGAAAACGAGAACGCCAAGCTGAAGGAAGATATAGCCAGTCTGAAAAAAGCCAAGGAAGAAGAGGTGCAGAAAACGAGCAAGACTTACGAGGACTTGCTGGAAAAGATGAAGAGCGAGATATCCCAGGGACAGGTAACCATCTCGGAGTTGAAGGGAAAGTTGACGGTGAACATGGTTGATGCCGTTCTCTTCGATTCGGGCAAGGCAGAGGTGAAGCCTGATGGACTCGTGGTGCTGCAAAAGGTGATCGATATCCTGAAAAACATCAAGGACAAGTCGATCCGCATCGAGGGACATACCGACAATGTATCGATCGTCGGCGCCCTGGCGAAAAAGTACCCGACCAACTGGGAGCTCTCGGCTGCCCGCGCGATCAATGTCACCCGCTACCTGCAACAGCAGGGGATCGATCCGGCCAACCTGGCTGCGATTGCCTACGGCGAATTTAAACCGGTTGCCGGCAACGATACCCCGGAGGGGAAGGCGAAGAACCGGAGGATTGAGATCATTCTGGTGCCGAAGGAGTAGTTGCCGGGATCGGTTTCCTGGTTTTTGTTCCAGGCCCGTTGTTTGGGTCAAACCTCGGCTCTTTTTGGACTAAATCAAGGCAAGACTGTTCCCATGAAAAAGGATAAAAAAACACAACCAAAGAGCAAGCCTTTTGTCAACTCCCCCTTTAAGGCGCTGAAGGGGGTCCAGGCGATGCCGGCGGACTCCGGCGCCAAGGCTGATGCGGTTCCGCAGCAGAAGCCCGTAGTCAAAGAGTTGGATGACGCGGAGTTGTTCCTGCGCGAATTTTCCGATGTGCGCAGATTGCATCCCCCAGCTTCAACTCCCGGCAAGGCGCCGAAGCCGGCAGCACCCATAGCGCGCAAGATCGACGAGGAGGAGCGGCGCCTCTTTCTCCAGGCATTGGAAAAGCTGGAGATGGATGTGGTCTTCCAGGATGAGTTGCCCGAAGATGTTTCGCCTCTTCAGCCGTTGCCGTCCAACAGGCTGCGTCAGTTGAGGCGGGGGACGATCCGTATCGATTTTCAGCTCGACCTGCACGGCTTGACCAGGGACGAGGCACTGGAAAGCCTGGCGCGCTTTATCGGCGGTGCGTACAATCGCGGCCAGAAGGGGGTGTTGGTCATTACCGGCAAGGGGAATAATTCTCCCGGCGAGCCGGTCCTGCAAACGGCTGTGGCAGGCTGGCTGCGCGACAAGGGAAAGGGGATGGTCGCCGAGTTCTCTCCCGCCCCGCGGCAGATGGGGGGGGCGGGTGCTTTTGTCGTCTTTCTCAAGGACAAGGAAAAAACCGCAGAAAAAATTGACATTGCCTGAAATGTTTTCTTGACAGTTTGAATAAACAAATATAAAGTACAATCCATCGACTTAGTAGGGTATCCAAATGATTTCCAAAAAAACAAAATACGCCTTAAAGGCGATTATTTATCTCGCCAGGGTCTATGACAAGGGGCCGATCCTGATTGCGGATCTTGCGCGGGATGAGCGGATCCCGAAGAAATTCCTGGAGCTGATCCTGCTGACCCTGAAAAACAACGGTATACTCCAGAGCAGGAAAGGGAAGGGAGGAGGCTACTACCTGGGTAAATCTCCCAAGGATATCAGTATGGGCACCGTAATACGGATTCTTGAGGGACCGTTGGCTCCGGTTCCCTGCGTGAGCGAAACCGCCTATGCAAAATGTGATGAGTGCATGGATGAAAGAACCTGCGGCATCCGGTTGATGATGAAGGATGTCCGTGATGCGATGGCCAAGATCCTCGACGGAACAACCCTTGCAGATGTACTTGAGCGTACCGAGAAAGCGGAACAGCAGGGTAAAGGGGTCTTGCACTACTACATCTAATTTTTTTGTCTCATTAAACTACTAAATAGATAGATTTACGAGACGCGTAAAACAACACAAGGAGGCAGCATCATGTTATTGAAAAAAATAAGCAAAATCCTCGTCTTCGCGGCCCTGGCCGTTTCCGTGCCCGTCGCCGCGCTGGCGGAAGTAAGCCTGCTCAACGTTTCCTATGACCCGACCCGGGAGCTCTACCAGGATTTCAACGGGGCCTTTGCCCAGTACTGGAAGAAAAAGAGCGGGGAGAACATTACTGTCAAGCAGTCCCACGGCGGTTCCGGCAAGCAGGCGCGTGCAGTCATCGACGGCCTTGAAGCCGATGTGGTGACGCTGGCGCTGGCTTACGACATCGATGAAATTCACGACAAGGCCAAGCTGATCCCTGCCAATTGGCAGAAGCGTCTGCCAAATAACAGTTCCCCTTACACCTCCACCATTGTCTTCCTGGTCCGCAAAGGCAACCCGAAGAAAATCAGGGACTGGAATGACCTGGTGAAACCTGGGATCTCGGTGATTACACCGAACCCGAAAACCTCCGGCGGCGCCCGCTGGAACTACCTGGCTGCCTGGGGCTACGCCCTGAAGCAGAAGGGGGGCAACGAAGCCAAGGCAAAGGAATTTGTCGGCAAGCTGTTCAAGAACGTTCCGGTCCTTGATTCCGGCGCCCGTGGCTCAACGACCACCTTTGTCCAGAGGGGCATCGGCGATGTGCTTCTCGCCTGGGAGAACGAGGCATTTCTCGCTGTGAACGAACTGGGTAAAGACAAGTTCGAGATCGTTGTTCCGTCGCTGAGCATCCTCGCAGAACCGCCGGTAGCCGTGGTGGACAAGGTGGTGGACAAGAAGGGGACCCGCAAGGTAGCGGAAGAGTACCTCAAGTATCTCTACACCCCTGAAGGGCAGGAGATTGCGGCCAAGAACTACTATCGCCCCCGCGACAAGAAGGTGGCGGCAAAGTACGCCAAGAACTTTCCCAAGGTGAAGCTCTTCACCATCGATGAGCTTTTCGGCGGCTGGCGAGCGGCCCAGAAGAAACACTTTACCGATGGCGGGTTGTTTGACCAGATCTATAAACCGAGCAAGTGACATGGTGCAGGGGCGGACCCATGTGTCCGCCCTGTTATCCACAACGGAAAGGGTGCACTACAGGATATATGGATGAAATTCTTCACCAAAAAACGACATAACGTCCTGCCCGGATTCGGCCTGACACTCGGCTACACGATTTTCTATCTCTGCCTGATCGTGCTGATTCCCCTGTCTGCGCTGGTTTTCAAAACAGCAACCCTCACCTTCGGGGATTTTGTCGCGGCCGTAACCGCGCCGCGGGTGGTCGCCTCCTACCGGGTGACCTTCGGCGCTGCACTCCTGGCGGCGTCCATCAATGCCCTGTTCGGGGTGCTGGTGGCCTGGGTACTGGTGCGTTACCGCTTTCCCGGCAAAAGGATCATCGATGCCCTGGTCGATCTCCCCTTTGCCCTGCCGACAGCCGTTGCCGGCATTACGCTGGCATCGGTCTACGCCCCGAACGGCTGGCTCGGCAAATGGCTGGAACCGCACGGCATCAAGGTCGCCTATACGCCCCTCGGCATCCTCGTGGCAATGGTCTTCATCGGCCTACCATTTGTCGTGCGCACCGTCCAGCCGGTGCTGGAGGAGCTGGAAACGGAAATCGAGGAGGCCGCCGCCTGCTTGGGCGCCAACCGCTGGCAGACGTTTCACCGGGTCCTGTTTCCCGTCATGCTCCCCTCACTCCTGACCGGATTTGCCCTCTCCTTTGCCAGGGCGGTCGGAGAGTACGGCTCGATCATCTTCATTGCCGGCAACATGCCGATGGTCTCGGAAATCACCCCGCTCCTGATCATCACCAAGCTGGAACAGTACGATTATGCCGGGGCCACCGCCATTGCCTCGGTCATGCTCTCGGCCTCGTTTATCCTGCTGTTTGCCGTCAACCTGCTCCAGAAATGGAGCAGACGGTTTGCGGAACAATAAAGAAAGGGGGGGGGATGAATCCGATTGGCGGCTTGAAACCTAAAAAGGACCGGATACCCGGTGCGGAATTGACGGAACCGGCAGCAGTGCGCTGGCTGCTCATCACCGTTGCGCTCATCTTTCTCGGCCTCTTCCTACTGCTGCCGTTGGCGGCGGTCTTCAGCCAGGCCCTGGAAAAGGGGGCGGCGGCTTACTTCGCCGCTTTCCGCGACCCGGACGCCATTGCCTCCATCAAGCTCACCCTGCTGACGGCGGCGGTCTGCGTGCCGCTCAACCTGGTTTTCGGCGTTATCGCCGCATGGGTGATCGCCAAGTTCGACTTTCCCGGCAAGAGTTTTCTCATCACCCTGATCGATCTCCCTTTCTCCGTTTCTCCGGTAATATCCGGCTTGATTTACGTGCTGCTCTTCGGGCTCCAGGGATGGTTCGGGCCGTGGCTTTCGGCGCACGACGTCAAGATCCTCTTTGCCGTGCCGGGGATCATCCTGGCAACCGTCTTCGTCACCTTTCCCTTCGTGGCGCGGGAGCTCATCCCCCTCATGGAGGCGCAGGGGAGGGATGAAGAGGAGGCCGCCCTGGTGCTGGGCGCCGGCGGATTGCAGACCTTCTTCCGGGTGACCCTCCCCAACATCAAGTGGGGGGTTCTCTACGGCGTCATCCTCTGTAATGCCCGCGCCATGGGGGAATTCGGCGCAGTATCGGTGGTCTCCGGTCATGTGCGCGGCTCCACCAATACCATGCCCTTGCATGTGGAGATCCTTTACAACGAGTATAACTACGTGGCGGCATTTGCCGTGGCGTCGCTCCTGGCGATGCTGGCCATCGTCACCCTGGTGGCAAAGAGCCTCGTCGAGTGGCGGATCAATCGGGAACGACAGCCGGTGCCCGGGAATGAGTAACATCCGGAACCTTTAAATGAGGAAACTTCATGAGCATTGATGTAAAGAATATAACCAAGAGCTTCAACGGATTTGCTGCACTCAAGGATGTCAGCGTGGATATCCCGACCGGCGAACTGATCGCCCTTCTTGGTCCGTCCGGCTGCGGCAAAACCACACTGCTGCGGATCATCGCCGGCCTGGAAACCCCGGATAGCGGAAGCATCCGCTTCCACGGGGAGGACACCACGCGTCGGGACGTCCGCGAGCGGAAGGTGGGGTTCGTCTTTCAACACTACGCCCTCTTCAAGCACATGACGGTTTTTGAAAATATCGCCTTCGGTCTCAAGGTCCGGCCGCGGAGTACCCGACCGGGCAAGGAGGAGATCAGCACCAAGGTCCATGAGCTGATACGGCTCGTGCAACTGGAGGGAATGGCCCAGCGTTATCCGTCACAGCTTTCCGGTGGCCAGCGCCAGCGGGTTGCCCTGGCCCGGGCCCTGGCGGTGGAGCCGAAGGTACTGCTCCTCGACGAGCCATTCGGCGCCCTCGATGCGCGGGTCCGCCAGGAGCTGCGCCGCTGGCTGCGCAGGCTCCATGACGAGCTGCATATCACGAGCGTCTTCGTCACCCATGACCAGGAGGAGGCCCTTGAGGTCGCCGACCGGGTGGTGATCATGAACCAGGGCAGGGTCGAGCAGGCGGGAACACCGGAGGAGGTCTACGACCGCCCCGCGACCCCCTTTGTCTACAACTTCCTCGGCAACGTCAACCTCTTCCACGGCAGGGTCCATGATGGTCATGTGCAGCTTGGGCAAATGGAACTGTCCGCCCCGGAGCATGCAGCTTTGCCGGATCAGCCGGCAGTCGGCTATGTGCGCCCCCACGACCTGGAGATCGAGCGTTGCTACGCGGACAGTTCCTCTGTCGAAGCGGTGATTCGCCATATCCACTCGATCGGGCCGATCGTGCGGGTAGAACTGGAGCGGGGGGATACCTTTGAAAGCCTCGATGCGGAACTGACCAGGGATGTTTACCAGAAACTGGCGCTCAAGGTTGGTGAAACCGTTTTTGTCAGGGCACGGAAATTCCGCGTGTTTGTCGATGATTACCAGATATGATTTTTTTTGAAAGCCATACCGTCTGAGCTGGTTCAGTCGGAAAATCAGGATGAGAAACCAACGGTTGTTATGGCGTAGGAGGTGTCGCCAATGGATAACGTGGTTGAAATTTCAGTCAAATAAAGCAGAACAAATTTTTTACGTTTTTAGTCTACTAATTTGATAGAAATAATAGTTTGCAAAGCTGATCCGGAATGTGGGTTGGCCAAAAAACAAAGGAGAAAAGCTATGGGAAAAGGGCGTTATTTGTTCACGTCGGAATCGGTTACGGAGGGGCATCCGGATAAACTGGCAGATCAGATTTCTGATGCTGTGCTGGATGCCATCCTGGAAAAGGACCCGTTGGCCAGGGTCGCCTGTGAAACAAGCCTCAATACCGGCTTGGCACTGGTGACTGGCGAAATCACCACCAGCGCTCGACCGGAGATCGCCAAGATAGTCCGCAACGCGATCAGGGAAGTCGGTTACGACCGTGCCGAATACGGTTTTGACGCAAACACCGCGGCAGTGCTCGTTTCCGTTGATGAGCAGTCCCCCGATATTGCCCAAGGGGTGAACCGCGCACTGGAAATACGTCACGGTAAAGACCATGACAGCTATCTGGATTCAGTGGGCGCCGGCGACCAGGGAATGGTGTTCGGATTTGCCACCGATGAAACTCCGGAATTTCTTCCCACCAGTATTGCCTTGGCCCATGGCCTTTCACGGCGCCTGGCGGAGGCAAGAAAAAGCGGAGACATCCCTTATCTCCGCCCTGACGGCAAGAGCCAGGTGACGGTGGAATACGAGGGAGATCGGCCGGTGAGGATCGATACCGTCGTCATATCCGCACAACACGATCCCGATGTGGAACTGGAGAAAATACGCGCGGATATTATCGGCAACGTAATCAAACCGGTAATCCCCGAAGGGTTGCTGGATGATGAGACGAAGATCTATGTCAATCCGACCGGCCGTTTTGTCGTCGGTGGGCCCCATGGCGATGCCGGGCTTACCGGCCGGAAGATCATCGTCGACACTTACGGCGGTTTCGCTCGCCATGGCGGCGGCGCCTTTTCCGGCAAGGATCCCACCAAGGTCGACCGTTCCGGTGCTTATGCCGCAAGGTATGTGGCGAAGAACGTCGTGGCTGCGGGGCTTGCAAAACGTCTCGAAGTGCAGATCGCCTACGCCATCGGTGTGGCCCGGCCGGTCTCCATATTCGTAGAGAGCTTCGGCACGAGCGAACTCACAAACGGCGAACTGGCCGAAATCATAGCCACTCATTTCGATCTGCGCCCGGCGGCGATCATCGAAGAGCTCAATCTGCGCCGTCCCATTTACCGGCAGACGGCAGCTTATGGCCACTTCGGCCGTACCGACCTTGATCTCCCCTGGGAGCGGACCGATAAGGCCCTGCAGCTCCAGCAGGCGGTGTTCAAGAAATCGGCCTAACCGTAACATCACGTTGAGGTTGACGCTTTACCCCTCAAGCTGACCTTATCATTGAAAAGGAGGCTACAAATGTCAGTTGCAGTAAAAAGAAGATTGGACGGTGAATTGACCTTTAACGAGGTCGTGGAAAAGTATGCCGATTTCCCGCGACTCGTCGCCCTGAAGATCGACGCCCAGCGGCGGGGGGTGCACTATACGGAGCGAGCCCTCAGCATCGTCGACAACACCATTCAGATGCGCAGCCCCTACATTTTCGGCTCACGGGACGGGGAGATCAAACCGCTCCCCGAATCCCTCATTCTCCGGGACGGCACTTCCATCCTCACGGATCCGACACCGCTGGAGCAGAACCCCTATCTCGTCGACCTGGTGGACGGTCGCCTGGCCCTCGTCGATGGTAATGAGATGGTTGAGTTCGTGGAACTCTGGCCAAAGCCGCTCTATTACGACAAGAAAACCAGTTCCGGCATCCCCATGAGCCACATTGCCAGCGCCCGGCCGCAACGGCTCAACATCTTCCAGTCGAGCTTCTGCCATTTCTGGGCTGAGAAAGAGGAATGCCGTTTCTGTGACATCGTCAACCACACGAAACAGCAGAAGGATGCTCTGGGGGTACCGACCAGGCTCAAACCTGAGGATGTCTCGGAAACCATCAGGGAGGCATTGAAGGAGCCGGGGCGCTTCACCAGCATGTGTCTCACCGCTGGCTCGGTCCTGAAGGGGGATGAGATCTTCGACCGGGAAGTGGACTACTATATCGAGACCCTCCAGGCCATAGGCGAGAATTTTACTACGCGGAAGTTTCCAAGCCAGTTGATCGCCTCGGCCTTCAACGAGAAGCAGCTGGCCCGCCTCTATGAAGAGACCGGCCTGACAAGCTACACCAGCGACCTGGAGGTGTTGGGTGAAAAGATGTTCAACTGGATCTGCCCCGGCAAGGCAAAGTCGGTCGGTTACCGCGAGTGGCAGAATCGCCTGATCCGTGCCGTGGACATCTTCGGCAGGGGGAATGTGGGGACCGGCCTCGTTGGCGGGGTGGAACTGGCCAAGCCTTCCGGCTTCACCAGCGAGGAGGAAGCCCTCGCCTCGACCCTGGCCGAAGCGGAATACCTGGCGGAAAACGGTGTAACCACGGTTTATATCGTCTGGGTGCCACGTCCCGGCTCGTACTTCCGCGACCAGCAGAACCCATCGCTTGAATACTTCGTGCGTCTGGCCCAAAGGCTCCACGACCTGCGGGTGAAGTATAATCTGGGCGTCGATTTCGACGACTACCGGCGTTGCGGCAATCATCCGGATACCGATCTTTCGCGGCTTCTATAAAACGAGAAAGGAGACAGAAAATGGCAGTGCAATTGACCAAGGAAATCATCGATCTTCTCAATAACCAGGAAACAACAAAAGTGCTGTCGACTCTGGATGCGGACGGTTTCCCCCACGCAGCGGTAAAACAGTCCCTGCAGCCGGGGAATGACGGGACCATCCTTTATCTGGAGTTCCTGGAATCTTCCCGTACCAACAAGAACCTGGTGAGGAGCATCTGGTTCAACAAGAAAGTGGCCATAGCGCTCGGGGGGAGGGACGGGCAGAGCTATCAGATAAAGGGCATCCCGGTAAAGACGCACATCACAGGACCCGTGTTCCTGGAGCATTACGCTGCTGCCAGGGAAAAGCACGGGGACCTGGACCTGGCCGCAGTCTGGGTCATCGAGCCGGAGGAAATAATCGACGAGACCTTCAGCGCGCGCCGCGCCGAGGAAGATGCTGCACATCCGGTGTTCCTCCTGCACCTTGACCGAATTGCCAGACGAGGATGATAAAGAACGGCCTTGTATTTAAGCATTTTTGATCAGCCTCGGTTAGGGATTGTTTACAGTTTTTCTAACCTTAGAGAAAAGGAGGAAATAATGAAAAAGATATTCAGTATATTGCTCGGTGTATTCACTATTGCCGTCATGAGCACAGGTTTTGCGGCAGCCGGAGAGCTCAGGATCGCTACTCAACCCATTCCCCAGTACGCTCCCATTTTCGTTGCCAAACATAAGAAATGGGTTGAGGAGGAATTGGCCAAGGTCGGCGCAAAACCGACCATCAAATGGACTTCCTTTTCCGCCGGTCCCCCCATCAACGAGTCATTTGCCGCGGGACAGCAGGACATCGGCTTTCTGGGAGACACCCCTGCCATTATCGGCAAGGCGGCCGGCATCGACACTCGCATCGTCGGTCTTACCTCCACCGGTCCCAAGGCCCTGGCTGTCGTTGTGCCGGCCAAATCAACGATCAGGTCGCCGAAAGATCTGAAAGGGAAGAAGGTGGCGGTGGTCAAGGGCTCCTATGCCCATCACCTGCTGGTGCTGGTCCTCCAGAAAGGGGGATTGACCGTAAACGATATCGAATTCATCAACCTCTCCCAAGCAGATATCGCTACCGCCATCGTCAATGGCAACATTGATGCAGCTGCGGTGTGGGAACCTCTGATTACCAAGCTGGAGAGCCAGGGGGCGGTGCGGGTGCTCGCGGACGGCACAGGCATCAAGAAAGGGGCGCTGGTGATCATCGCCACCACCAACTTTGCCAGCAAATACCGGGAACAGGTCAAGGCACTCCTCAGGGCCTATCAGCTCGGTGCGAAATTCATCAAGTCTAATCCGAAGGAGGCGGCCCAACTGATAGCTGCTGACGTCAACCTCAAGCCGGAGCTTCTGCTGAAGGTATTTCCCAAGCTTGATTACAATCCGGCGATCCAGGCGGACGATATCGAGGAGATCAAGAAGACCGAGGCCTTCATGCGGAACGCCGGCCTGATCAAGACATCGGTCAATATCGATAAGTTTGCGGACCCGAGCCTTGCCCGCGTAAAGTAGAGAATCTCGGGGGCGAGGTCCGCCTAGCCCCCGCATAGGAGAAATCGCCATGGCTTACGGCACCAATCAGCGTTTGCAGAAGATCAAGCACCTGCTCCAATACCTTGGACTTTCGGTGGCGATCCTGGCGATATGGCAGGCGCTCTTTCAGTTGGGCTATATCAAGCCGATTATCCTGCCACCCCCTTCCCAGGTTGCCTTGACCTTCTGTGATCTCCTTAAAAGCGGGGCAATGGCCAAGCATGTCGGGATCAGCGTGCTGCGGGTATTGGAAGGATTCGGTATCGCCGCGGTACTGGGGCTTTCTTTCGGCATTGCCATCGGCCTTTCCCGTACCCTGGACCGATTGACCGATCTTATCATCCAGGTGATAAAGCCGATTCCGCCGATCGCCTGGATACCGCTCGCCATACTCTGGTTCGGCATTGGTGAGCAGTCGAAGGTTTACATCATCTTCCTCGGGGCCTTCTTCCCCATCATCATTAATACCATCGACGGCATCCGTCAGACCGATCATAAGTTCGTCGAGGTCGCCAGGATTCTTGAGGTGCCACGCCGCAAATTCGTCCGTCAGGTGGTCATCCCCGGTGCGCTCCCCGCCATAATGACCGGCATCCGTGTCGGCCTTATGGTGGCCTGGATGTGCGTGGTGGCGGCCGAACTGATTGCAGCCAGCAGCGGCATCGGTTATCTGATCATGGATGCCCGGCAACTGTCCCAGTCGGACGTGGTGCTGGTCGGCATGATCACCATCGGTGTCATCGGCAAACTGATGGACAGTGTGATCAAACGTCTGGAGAAACGGCTCATCGGCTGGAAGGTTTCATTTGCGGGGGATTAATTTATGGCGATAACGGGATACATAGGCGGCAGCCTGGTTGTGGAGAGGCTGAACAAGAGTTATCAGGTTCGCGACAGTGAGGTTGCTGCATTGCAGGATATCAACCTCTCCATAGGCGAGGGGGAGTTTATCAGCATCGTAGGTGCGAGCGGTTGTGGCAAGAGTACGCTCTTGCGCATCATAGCCGGATTGGAAAACGGCCACGACGGGAGTGTCAAGCTTGGAGACAGGCGGATTGCCGGGCCCGGCCTCGACCGCGGTATGGTTTTCCAGGAGCACCGTCTTATTCCCTGGTTGACGGTAGAACAGAACGTCGCCTTCGGTCTCAACGGCCTCCCCCACGGAGAGACCGAACGTCTGGTGCGGGAGCACTTGGAACTGGTGGGACTTTCGGGATTCGCCAAGGCACACCCCCACCAGCTCTCAGGGGGAATGGCCCAGCGGGTGGCTATCGCCCGGGCGTTGGTCAACCAGCCGAAACTCCTCCTTCTGGACGAACCATTCGGCGCCCTGGACGCCCTCACCAAGATCCAGATGCAGCAGGAGATCCTCCGTATCTGGGAAGTGGAACAGACCACCATGGTCCTCGTTACACATGATATTGACGAAGCCATCTACTTGGGAGACCGGGTGGTGATCATGTCGAACCGGCCGGGAACGGTGAAAAGGCTCATCTCGGTGGATCTCCCCAGACCGAGGGACCGGAGTAGTTTCGAGTTCGTCCAGCTGCGCAGGGAGATCTATGCCGAGTTCTTTGCGGAGGCGGAGAAGCCGTTTGCCTATGCAATTTGACAATAATCAAAGGAGACAAACATCCATGAAAATACTACTCGTTAACCCGGCCTTTTACGACGGCAAGGAATTCAGCAACCGTTTTGAAGACTACATCGACTGGATCAAAGGTGGAAACCTGTACGTTGCTCCCTTTGAGCCACCAATTGGGCTCGCCTTTCTCTCCGCTTACCTTAAGGAGCGGGGGCATGAGGTGTCCCTTCTCGACATGCAGGGGCTCCTTCTTGACAGTGTGGAACTGGCAGCCAGGATCGCCGCATATAACCCCGAACTGGTTGGCGTTACAGCCATGACCCCCACATTGCCGGAGGCCTTGCAGGTGGCCGAAATTTCGAAGAGAGTGGCTCCAGCTGCAAGTGTGGTGCTGGGGGGGGTCCATCCGACCCTTGACCCGGCCGGGGTGCTTGCCGATGAAAATGTCGATTTTGTTGTCCGCGGCGAAGGAGAGCAGGCCTTTGCCGCCCTGGCCGAGGCTTTGGGAGGTGGACTCTCCCCCTTTGATATTGACGGCGTATCCTACCGGAAAGACGGCGAATTGGTTATTAAGGACAAAGCCAAATCCATAACCGACCTGGACACGTTGCCTATGCCCGACTACGAGGCATTCCCGGTGGAGAGGTACATCGAGCATAACCGTTATCTGCGCAGCGTGCGCGGCATTTCCATGATCGTCTCCCGCGGCTGCCCCTTTCAGTGCACCTTCTGCGCGGTCCACCAGACAATGGGGCGCAACTGGCGGATCAAGTCGCCCCAGCGGGTGGTGGATGAACTGGTCACCCTGAAGGAGCGCCACCAGCTGGAGGGAGTTTGGTTCAAGGACAGCATCTTCAACCTGAACCGGGAGTGGGTCAGGGAATTCTGCCGGTTGATGATCGAGCAGAAGGTGGAGATCGCCTGGCAGGCCCTTACCCGTATCGACCTCATCTACGCGGAGGAATTGCAGCTGATGAAGCGGGCCGGGCTGACCCAACTCGACCTGGGGATCGAGACCGGCTCGCCGAAGAGCCTAGTGCGTTTGAAAAAGGGGATCACCGTCGAAAAGATCAAGGAGAAGGTGCGGTTGGCCAAGAACCACGTCAAGGTCTTCGGTTTCTTCATGATCGGCATCCCCGGTGAAGAAGAGACGGACGTGCAGCAGACCTTCGAACTGGCCAAGGCCCTCGACCTGGACCGCTGGACCTGGAGCATCTACAGCCCGCTTCCAGGATCGGCCCTCTATGATGATCTGATTGTCGAGGGGAAGATCGAACCTTACCGACTCGACTACCACCAGGTCCACTTCACTGAAGCCTATGCCGGGATCTGCGACATCCCGCCGGCACGGCTCAAGGAGCTTTACCAGGAGATTAACGAATATTTTTACCGGAAAGCCGTCTGATGTTCGAAGCGGGGCACTGTGGTGCGGCGCTTGCTATTCCTCGTCTCCTCAGTTTTTGCGCCTTACATCTGTAGCTTTTTCTGTATTCTTCGGGAATATAAACCTGAACCGGCAGCTGACGGGAAATCCGGCATCTGCCGAATTCGGGACAACTATTAGTGCCCTGCTGAAAGGGACAGAGGAGACAACCTATGCAAAAGAGTATTGAAACAGCAAATAACCAAACGTGGAGCAGGGAACTTGAACAGAGAATCCGTGACTCCGTAGGGGCAATCCGCTACGGCACCGTAACCTTGGTGATTCAGGACGGCAAGGTGATCCAGATCGACAGGAATGAGAAGATCAGGCTGAAGTGAAGCAGATTGACAGGAATCCCTGAACCATGAAAGGCAGGGATGTTTTTTTACCGTTAAAGTCTATTTAGTAGATAGACTCGATAAGAAAGTTCGATAGTTTACGCCTACAATTGGGAGAAAAGCTCCTGGAAGAGAGGATTATCCATGGCTGCGCAGCATATTGTCCTGTATGGCAAGGGAGGCGTCGGGACCTCGACCACGGCCGCAAACATCAGTGCGGCACTGGCCGAGTTGGGATTCCGGGTCGTCCAGATCGGGTTTGACGCCAGACATGATTCGACAAGAACCCTCAGGGGCGATGTGAGAGTCAAAACCATCCTTGATCTCCTCTCGTCAAAGCGGCCTCTGGCTGTGGAAGATGTGGCCGTCACCGGATTCAAAGGGGTTCTCTGCGTCGAGGCGGGCATGCCTGATCCGCATGTGGGTTGCAGCGGACATGGTTTCAAAGCCGTTATTTCCCGGTTGGGTGAACCGTCCTTCCTGGAGAGCTACCGGCCGGACTTTGTCCTGTACGACGTGTCGGCGGAAGCGGTCTGCGGCGGCATTACCGCGCCGCTCCTCAATGGCATCGCGGAACGGGTTTATGTGGTGAGCTCATCGGATTTCATGTCGATCTTTGCTGCCAACAATATCCTCAGGACCATCCAGAAGCACGGGGACGGAGGGCGATTGACATTCGGCGGCATACTTGCCAACGGCCTGGCCGCTCCATTCATGGAGTCGATAATCGCCGACTTCGCCGCTAAAACGGGGGTGACGGATGTTCGGTACATACCCCGTTCGCTGGTGGTTATGCAGTGCGAGCTCTACGGCCGTACCGTGATTGACGCTGCGCCACTGTCGAACCACGCCTACCTCTACCGACGTCTGGCAAGGCATATCGCCGAGCATGAAGCGGTTGGCCTTCCCCATTCGCTCTCCCGTGAGGAAATGACAAACTGGGCCAGGGGGTGGGGTGACCGGATTGTTGAGTTGGAAACTGGAGTAATATCGAATGGCGAAGGAATTTAAACAATCAAGAAATATTGTTTCAAATGAAAAAATTGTTGACAGCATTTTTTATATCTGGTATTAGTCTATTAAAACGATAGGTAAATAAGTTTAAGTAACCGGTTCTTAACGAACGGCGGCTGACCAGACAACTGGAGGCTAAGGAAATTTCCTTAGCCTCTTTTTGTTTTTCAGGTAGTCGGCTTTCGTTAAGGAAAAAATCAGGACCCGGCCACCGGTAACCATCGGCGTGACTGACCGGATAACCGGAGGTTGAAAGAATGTACTTGGTCTTTTTGTTTCCCATGGGCAAGTGAAATTCGTGCAAATCGGCAGGGTTAACCAGAAGAAAATCAACAACAGAAAATTCTTGCCTGCCGGTCGACCGGAAGCAAAAAAGTATCAAGGGGGAAGTAAGATGAAAGTTGTGAAAGTAGCGAGTTTGCTGTTGCTTGGCCTTGTGTTGCTGGCGCCCGCTTCATGGAGCGCCGAATCCGCCGCCGTACCCGAAAAAACCGATGAACAGGCAGTGAGTGAAGAGAAGAAAGATGATGCATTGAAAAGCAGTGATCAGGCATCCGGAGTGGAAACGAGTGATCCGTCGACAGCCGGTGCGGCTACTGAGAAAGATCCCGATGATGAGCCGGTAACTCAGGGAGACCTCAATGGGTTAAGAACGGAACTGGAGACGCTACGCGACCAGTTCCAGACCAATTATGACCAGAAAACCGCAACCACGTCGAGGTCGCTCAAATTCGGCGGCTCCGCCACCACTAAGTTTGTCGTGTCGGATGACCCGGCGGTAAAGGAAGGATTCGGCACTCCCTCGCTAAACCTTAAATTCTCCGGGAATCTGAGAAAGGATTACGAGGACGGGAAAAACGTCGATTATGTGTTCGGCACCAATGCCGGCGGGTCGGACCTGACGCTCAGGATACAGGACGCCTATCTCAGCTATTCAATCCTCCCTTCCAATGATGTCACCAAGCCATACCTCTATGTCTATGTCGGGCAGCAGAAGAAGATCTTCGGCCTGGAGGCAACGGCGTCGGAGGAATACAAGCCGACGATCAACGGCGCCCAGTTCACCAAGTCGCTGTCCCTGGACGAGCGCGACATCGGGGTTGTGTTCAGCGGAGACCTGTTTCCCCATATCGATTATGGGTTCAGCAAGTACCGCGTACCGGCAATAGCCTACTCTATTGGGGTGGTAAACGGGAGCGGACCGAACAAGGCTGACGACAACGACAACAAGGACGTCTTCGCGAGGGTTGCCTTCAATGCGCCGGTTGACTACAACGATTTCCTGCGGGGGCTGACCCTGGGGGTTTCCGGTTACTGGGGGGTAAAAACGGCAACGGCCACACGTACCTCGACCACAACGGTAAACGTGCCGAACGCAACACCTCCGCCAGCCACTATTCCCGTAACGACTAATACGACAGACACCACATTGTCCAAAAAAGGCGACAAGAACAGGTATGGGGTCGACCTGTCCTACGTAAACACGCCGGTCGGATTCACGCTGGAATATGTCCGGGGTGAGGACCCGTCGCTCTCCAAGGAGAAGATCAAGAACGGCACGATCACTACCCCATCTTCTTTTAGAACGGTCAAGAGTGAAGGCATTACCTTCACCCTGTTCTACAACTTCGGTGAACAGTTTCAGAAGTCATACAAGGAGCAGACCCGCTATGGTGACTGGTACCCCCAAACCATTCAGCCATTCCTGAGGTTCGACCGGTTCGATCCCGACCTGGATGCGGAAGATGATCGTAAAGACATCTATACCATCGGCTTCAACTGGTTCTTTGCCCCAACGACCAAGCTGCAGCTTAACTATAACATCGTGTCCGGGCAGATTCCAAAAGAACGGAAAAATAACGAATTCCTTGCCCAGTTCCAGTACGGATTTTAGTACACTGTAATACTTATTCTTTCGCAGCTAACCCCTCCTGTCCTCCCCTTAATTAAGGGGAGGGACGTGCTAAGTGAGCTGGCTGGTTTGCTCCCCCTCTTAAGATAAGAGGGGGGTGGGGGAGTTAGATTTAGATGTTTCATGGTACTAGGCAAAACCACACAAATTTCAAAGGGAGGCACATTGTATGAAAAAGTTATTGAGCAGTTTATTCATCGTTTTTCTGATAGTAGTGGCGTTTGGGGCTAGCGTCGCCTTTGCCGCTGAAAAATATCCGAAAGTGATCAGGATCGGCAGCTCCGGCGGCGCCTACGGCAAACCCTTCATCTCCGGAACCTTGGGCATCATCCATGCCAAGGGGCTCCTTGAGGAAGAGTTCAAGAAGGAGGGGATCAAGTTAGAGTGGAACTTCTTCAAGGGGCAAGGGCCGGCGTGCAACGAGGCGTTTGCCAACGGCAACATCGACTTCTCGGAAAACGGCGCATTCCCGGCGGTCATCGGCAAGGCGGCTGGGCTGAAGACCAAAGTCATTCTCGGCAGCGGCCCCAGTAGAGGCGCCCAGATCATGATACCGCGCGATTCCAAGATCACTACCGTGCAACAGCTGAAAGGAAAGAGAGTCGGGGTCATCCGGGGTACTAATACCGAGTATACCTTCCTCAAGGCACTGGAGCTGCATGGTCTGTCGGAAAAAGACCTGGTCCGGCTGAACCTGCAGGCGACTGATACCGAGGCCGCTCTCGCCACCAAGGATGTTGATGCCGGTGCCGTTGGCATTCGGATCCGCGATACCGGCGTGGCCAAGGTGCTTTATTCGGGGAATCCCGACATCAAGTACATAGCCCCAAAAAAAGCGTTTCCGGAGTCTTCCGGTCCGGTGAGCGCCGTCTACGTGACGGAGAAATTCGCCAAGGAGTACCCGGACGTGGTGAAGCGCTTCGTCAAGGTCTACCTGAAGGCATCGCGTTATGTGGCCGACGAAAAGAACCGGACCGAAATTTTCAAGCTCTGGTCCCAGGCGGGGACCCCCTATGCCAACATAAAGGAACAGAACAGAACCGAGTCTTCCTATGAATTGTCGAGGGTCCTGAGTGACGACTTTCATACGAGCCAGCTGAAAGCCCTGCTGGATTTCGCCATAAAGAAGGGCTACGCCAAGAGGAGCTTCGATATTGATAAGTGGGTGGATACCAGTTACCAGGAGGCGGCACTGAAGGAGCTGAAACTGGAAAATTTCTGGGCCAGGTACGACAAGGATGGCAAAGTAGTAAAAACAGGGACCGGCTTGGTGCAAACAGCGAAAAAGCATTGACATCATGATTGAAACTGGCTATTATTCTACTTATTAGATAGACGAATGGGTTTAAATAAAATACCAATCCGTATTGCTCGGACAAGGCTGACCAGAAAACTGGAGGCCAAGGATTAATAATCCTTGGCCTCTTTTTTTATGCGCCAGGCAAATTCCGCTTGGCGATGCAGCAAGGAAGGATTAGCGACGATGGCGGTTACTCTAACCCTTGATAACAGTGAACTCGCCAAGAGCTACGATGAACTCAGCAACTCGCAATTCAATAATGGGGTTGCCCTGATCGAAAGTCTCGACGTCAGTCAGGGAGCTACAGTTCTTGATATAGGTTGCGGCACTGGCAGGCTCGGCCGCCATGTGGTCGACATCATAGGGCCTACCGGGACATATATCGGCATAGATCCTCTTGAGGAGAGGATCAAGATAGCCAACGAAAAGAATGCCCATCAGAATGCGTATTATGAGATCGGCACTGCCGAGAATCTTGAATCCATAAATGATAACAGCATCGACGTCGTCTATTTGAACGCGGTTTTTCACTGGGTGCAGGATAAGGAAGCCGCTTTATTGGAAATTGTCAGGGTCCTCAAGCCGGGAGGGAAAGTCGGTATCACCACCGGCGCCAAGGAGCTGAATTTTTATTCCGGCATAGAGTTTATCACGAACCGTGTGCTGCAGAGAGAGCCATACAACAAACACGTACAGCTGCCGGAGAAGCGCCACCTGACGACCACGGAACTCATCAACATGTTGGTAAAGGTTAATCTCAAGGTGATCGACATCCAGGTGAAAACAGTCAAAAGAACCCACCCGACGGCGAAAGAATTCATCAGACACAGCGAGGCGAGTTCTTTCGGCAATTACCTGAGTAATGTCCCGGAGTGTTTGCGGGAGCAGGTCAAGGCAGACATCGAGGTCGAGCTGGAAAAATACCGGACCAAGGATGGCATCCAGTTGAGCCGCCACACCATCTTTGCCATTGCCAAGAAAAAAAAGGGACTGGCAATCGTGCATTAAGCCAATGATGTATTCAATGCTTTTGCTCCTCCCCTTAAACTGAGGGGAGGCTGGGAGGGGTTACGACCACATAACTCCCCCTAACCCCCTCTTAACTTAAGAGGGGGGATTTATAAGACATTGAAATGAGCTTCACAAAAGCCTTGCCAAGATTAGCAGGGGCAAAAGGGAGGATTAGAGATGAGATTCCTGGAAAGATTGCAGCTGCACAAGAAGGCCCTGGGGCTGATTGTCCCGGTACTGCTGCTGATAGCCTGGGAAATCGTCACACGCAAGGAGCTGTTTTCCAGCCTGCTGTTGATACCGCCGCAGATCGTGGCCCAGACATTCAAGGACCTCATTGCCAGCGGAGAGCTGATAAATCATCTAATGGTAAGCTTTGCCCGGGTTTTTGCCGGGTTTCTAATCGGCAGCCTGGCAGGGATTCTTCTCGGGGCAGCACTTGGTTTGTCGAAGAGAGTTGAAGAATTCATTGGCCCCACGTTTCATGCTGTGCGCCAGGTTCCCCTCTATGCCTGGTTTCCCATGCTGGTCCTCTGGTTCGGTATCGGGGAAAAATCCAAGGTGCTGTTCATCGCCGTAGCCCCGTTCTACATCATGGCGCTCTATACCCTGGAAGGGATCAGGGGCGTGCCGCGGGAATACCTGGAGGTGGGCAAAGTCTTTGAATACGGGCGGCTGGGGCTGCTGAGAAAGTTTGTCCTTCCGTCTGCGCTCCCCTCCATTGCCACAGGTCTGCGGATCAGCCTCAGCTTTGCCTGGATGGCGGTCGTCGGTGCGGAGATCCTGGCTGCCTCAGTCGGTATCGGTTACATGATGAACTGGGGCAGGCAGATTTTCCAGAACGATATCGTCTTTGTCGGCATCATAACCGTCGGTATCCTCGGGTTCATCATGGACTACCTGGCGGGATTGGTTGAGGCATATTTCCTCCGCTGGCGGAGCAGCTACCGCTAAGGGATAAGTATGAAGGATGAGTTATGAATTATGAATTATGACGGGCAATCCTAACCCCGATGAACGGGATAAGTCCCTTCACGAAAAATTCTTCGCAAAAAACATGCAAATAATTTTTCTAAGGGACTAAGGAGTCGAACCATGGGTTTCACAGTTTCATTCAACAACAAAGAACACCTGAGGAAAATCAGTCGCGGGATCATTTTCCCGCTGCTGATCCTGGCCGCATGGTGGGGGGGGGCCCGGTGGGAACTGGTGCCTGCCATGTTTCTTCCGCCGCCGGGGAAGGTTGTAACTGCATTTATTTCCCTCTGGAAGGACGGGATCCTAACCTTTAACCTAAAAGTCAGTTTTATCAGATTTTTCGCCGGAACGTTCCTCGGCATCACGGCGGGATTTCTCCTCGGCATGCTGTTCGGCATGTTCAGAACCCTGGAGAAACTGGTAGCGCCTCTGTTCAACGCCATCCGGCAGGTCCCGCTGCTTGCCTGGATACCGCTGATCATCATCTTCTGCGGTATTGCCGAGGCCTCGAAGATATTCTTCATCGCCCTCGGCTGCTCGTTTCCCATTGTCCTCAGCACATTCGACGGCATACGTGGTGTCCGAAAGGAATACGTGGAAGTAGGACGTGTCTTCGGCTTCGGCAGAATCAGACTGATCAGGAAGATCTTCCTGCCTTCGGTTCTCCCCTCCCTTGTGACAGGGTTGCGGATGAGCCTGAACATCGGCTGGGGGCAGCTGGTCGCAGCCGAGTTGTTCATGTTTACCCAGGCAGGGGGGATCGGCAACATGATCGGGCAAGGGCGCATAAACTGGCGCATGGATATCGTCATGGTCGGAATTATCATTATCGGCTTCATCGGTTTCGCCCTGGACTATGGGGCCAAAACCTTTGAAAACCGATTCATGCGGTGGCGAAATTCCTGACCCACACCAGGGAACGGCAAGGCGGAGATTAAACAGAAATTGCAGAGAAGGAGACACGTTATGTATCAGAAACCAGGGACAGTAAAAGTGGCAAATCTGCACAAGAAGTTCGTTGCCAAAGGGAAGGAGGTATCAGTCCTCGAGGATATCAACCTCAGCGTGTCGCCGGGAGAGTTCGTCAGCGTCATCGGCCAGAGCGGCTGCGGGAAAACCACCTTTCTGCGCCTGCTGGCTTCCCTGGAAACCGACTACAGCGGCGAAATCCTCGTGGACGGCAAGAAGATCAACGGACCAAGCCTGAACCGGGGGGTGGTATTCCAGGACCATCGGCTCCTGCCGTGGCTCACGGTGGAAAAAAATATCGGCCTCGGACTGAAAAAGCTGAATGGCAAGGACAAGAAGAAAATCATCCAGGAGCATATCGACCTGGTGGGGCTGAACGGTTTCGAAAACTCGCACCCGTCCCAGCTTTCCGGGGGGATGTCGCAGCGGGCGGCCATTGCACGGGCGCTGGTGAACAGGCCGGAGATTCTGCTTCTCGACGAACCGCTGGGAGCGCTGGATGCCTTGACCCGCATGTATATGCACAAGGAGATAGAGCGGATCTGGGAGAAAGAAGGGATCACCATGATCATGGTCACCCATGACGTGGAGGAGGCGATTTACCTCTCCGACAAGATCGTGATCATGTCGTCCCGTCCGGGGACGATCAGGAAGATCGTTCCGGTCCAGCTCCCCAGACCGCGGGATCGGGCATCGTATGATTTTCAGAAACTAAAGGATGAGGTGCTGGCGGAGTTTCACCTGGATGCGGATAAGCTGTTCAGCTATGCCATCTGAAACGTAATACCAATTCCGCATCTGGAATTGGAATAACCGTGTAATCGGAATTTCCGGGCGGCCACAGGCCGACCCAACAAAACACCAAAAGGAGAATAACATGAGCATCGTGGTTGGTATCGACATCGGATCAAGGACAGCAAAAGGGGTAATTCTGAACGGCGAGACGACTCACTCGACCATAACGGCAACCGGTCTGGACATGCAGGAAACGGCGACCTGGATTCTTTCGCAACTGCTGGAGAAGTCCGGGCACAAGTACGAAGAGATCGACTACATCGTCGGTACCGGCTACGGCCGGGTATCGATCAATTTCGACAACATTCCCACCAAGATCATCACCGAGATCAGCTGCCACGGCAAGGGGGCCCACCACCTCAAGCCGAATACCCGGACGATCGTGGAAATGGGGGGACAGGACTGCAAGGCAATCCGCCTGGACAAGGACGGCAACGTCATCGACTTCAACATGAACGACAAATGTGCCGCCGGTACGGGCCGCTTTCTCGAAATTATCGCCAACAACTTCCAGGTGAAGCTGGAAGAGCTTGGTCCCCTGTCACTGTCAGCCGAGGAATTCGTCCCCATCAGCAGTACCTGCACGGTCTTTGCCGAATCCGAGACCATTTCGCTCCTGGCCCGGGGGGAGAACAAGGCCAACATCGTCAAGGGGATCCATCACTCCATCGCCAACCGGATCGCCGGGATGTTCTCCCGCGTAGGTGTCGAGAGCGACCTGTTCTTCTCCGGCGGGGTTGCCAAGAATGAAGGGATGAAAGCCGTTCTGGAGGAAGTACTCAAAGCGAAAATAGTGACGCTGGATAACTTCGACCCGCAGCTGGTCGGGGCTCTGGGTGCTGCGGTATTTGCCAGGGAGCTGGAAGCAAAGCAGGCAAGAAAAGCCGCATAAAGACATGCAGAGACGGGAGCGCAATGCGTTCCTGCCAGGGATAAACCAATAGATTGGAGGAAACGACCATGAGCAGTACTCACATATTCCATTATCCGGAAGAATTAAAAGCGGATTTTATCAAAACTCCCGGCCTGGATTTCAAGAACGGCAAACATGTTTCAGCCGCTGAAATCTGGGATTTCATGACCATCGAAGCACCGCAAAGATTTCCCAACGCCTTCGACCGTTCCCGCAAGTATTACGGCAGGCTCTCGGATGATGTCACGTTCTTCACCGGCATCAAGCTGGGCTACATGGCGCTTTCCTTTCGCGACCGCTTGCTGGAGGCCCATGACAGCGGCACACCCATCATCCATGTTGCCGGAGGACAGACCGTTGATCCCTACTTTGCCGCCGGCGGCATCCCCATTGTTCCGGGGCCGCTGAGAGGTTGGGCGCGGGACATGAGGGAGGGGCTGACCCTGCGCCAAGCGGATCAGGTGGCCAATGAAATTCTCGAAGCAGGCAGGATTACCGTATCCATCGATGCCTGCAACAATCCGATCGGCTCCATTTCGGCCATCAGCAAAGGTATTGTACCGGTGGACCTGATTGCCCCCTACCTGAACCTGCGCTGCACTGACATCGGTTTTTCCATCGAAGCTTACAGGAACAAATTCAACGGCATCCCCTTTACCCTGATCGATTATCCGATCACCGGGGACAAGGAATCAGCCGTCGAGTACTTTGCCGACATGCTTCGCCGGTTGATCAAGCAGATCGGCGATATCCGCGGCAAACAGGCCACTGAAGAGGATCTCTGGAACGAGATCAAGCTGGAAAACCGGGGCCGCCGCGCAGCCCGCGAGGTGACCGAACTTGTCTGGTCTGCCGCTCTCCCCCCTGTTCAGAGCTCGAATCTGGGCAGCCTGATCACCACCGGTCGCTTTTCCTCGGGCGATTCCCTGGCTGCGACCCAATTGCTGGAGCAGGCTATCGTGGAAATCAAGGAACGGATCAAAAATTCCGTGGTGGCTCACGGCGTCAGTTCCGACCCGGTGAAGCTGCTGGCATCCGGCTCCTGCTTTGGCTTGGGCGGCGAATTCGTGGAATCAAAGGGTGGCCTGCTCGTCGGCACCGACGACCACCTGAGCAAGATTTACGCGGATGTGGACGAGACCGGCAATGACCCGTACGTGAATCTGGCCAGAGCGGCGCTCTCCTATAACTATGAGAAACCGGCCGAGGAACGCGCCCGGTACGTCGCCGACCTGGCGCGGAAATCAGGCGCCGACGGGGTGGTATGCGGTTACAACTGGGGTTGCAATTACCAGTCGGCCACCTCCCGGCTGGTGGCGGACATCGTCAAGAAGGAAACAGGCATTCCGACCATCAACATCGAGGTTGCCGAGCTTGGCCGCTCCGAAGCCACCGAACAGACCCAGAACCGGATCGAATCGTTTATCGAGATTCTGAAAAATGGTAAAGCCAAGAAAGCCGCATAGGACATCGTGGGGCAACCCCGTGTGGTTGCCCAGTTTTCAGGCGGTTACATAGGATGGGCGGCCACATGGCCGCCCCTACATAAAATGTAACAAAGGAGATTAGAAATGCCGCTTAACACACTGGTAAAGATAGAAAACGCTGTCAAGGAAAGGCCGGCACAACTGGAAGCGGCCAAGCAGAAAGGGAAAAAGGTCGTCGGATGGTTCAGCTACAACGTCCCCGTGGAAATATTTCATGCCCTGGGACTTATCCCGGTCAGACTCGGCCTGGGCGGTAGCGAGGCCCTTGTGGAAAAAGGGGGCCGCTATCTCTCCACACAGAATTGCGTATTCCTGAGGGAGGCGGTGGGTCTCTTCGAAGAAAATACGGACCCTTACATCAAGAGCGCGGATCTGGTCGTGTTCGACACCACCTGCCTGCAGACCTTCCGCACAGCACAAGTGGTCAAATACTATTTTAATGTGAACACCCTGCTTATCGACGTGCCGAAGAATTTCCATCTGCCCGAAGGAGTGGAATATTACCGCAAGGAAGTGGCGGATTTCGCCGCAAAACTGGAAGAATTCGCCGGCACCAAGCTCGACGCAGGGAAACTGGCCGAGTCGGTCCAGTTGCACAACAACATCAGGGCCGCAGTCGGAAAACTGTACGACTATCAGGCAGCAACCAATCCGGCCATTACCTGGCGTGAAACCTATAACGTCGTGCAGGCAGGCTATTACCTCTGCAGAACCAAGTATCTGACCCTGCTGGAGGAACTTTTGGCCGAACTGAAAGAAGCCGTTGGGGAACCGGTACTGAACGACCTGGGGGACAAGCCGCGGATCTTCATCTCCGGCAGCGTGATCCCACCCGGCGACACCAAGCTGATCGAAATCATCGAAAAGGCCGGGGCGAGGATCGTCGGCGATGATTTGTGGTCGGGATTGGCCCCTGCCATCGAGCTGGACATCAAGGAGCCGACCCTGAAAGGGATCGCGGAAGCCTATCTCGGCCGATTCCCCCATGGCGCCCTCCCCATACTCGATGCAAAGACGGACCGAAGACTGGCGACCCGCACCGCGCTTGCCAGGAAATTCGGCGCCCATGGCGTGATCTACCATACCCTGCGCTACTGCGATCCGTTCACCTTCAAGGCGTCCGAAGCGAAGAGGGTACTGAACAACGAGGGTTTTGCCGTTCTGGAAATTCACACGGAATATGCAGGTTCCGATTACGAAGGGATCAGGACCCGGGTCGGCGCTTTTGTGGAATTGCTGGAAACCAGGGTAGCCCTGGCAAATGTAGCCTAAGGGTAACTTCATCGAGGATTAACATAACTCCCCCCTACCCCCTCTTAGCTTAAGAGGGGGAATAACAGCATATTTTCCTCCTCCCCTTACTTTAAGGGGAGGTTGGGAGGGGTTATGCTTCTGGACACTTAAAGAGCACATGACTTAATACTATCCGGCCCGGTTCCAGGGGCGCTCGGCTTGAACAAATACATGGGGGTAACAGTGGGGAGCACAACCAAGTTCAGCTATCCGGAAGAGATCCGGGAGAGTTTTATCAAGACCGAGGGACTGGAGTTCCGGGACGGGGCAAAGGTCTCTGCTGCCGAGATCTGGGATTTCATGACAAAAGAAGCGCCGCGGAGGTTTCCTTACGCCTTCGACCTGACGCGCCGCACCTTCGGCACACTGACCAGGGATGTCAATTTCTTCAGCGGCATCAAGCGCGGCTATCTTTCCCTGACTCTGCGGGACCGCCTGCTGAAGGCACACGACAACGGCACTCCCATCATCCATGTGTCCGGGGGACAGACGGTGGATCCCTACTTTGCCGCCGGCGGCATCCCGATCGTGCCGGGACCGCTCCGCTCCTGGGCCCGTGACATGGAGGAAGGGCTGAGTTCCAAGGCTGCCGACCAGCGGGCCCAGGCAATCCTGGACGAGGGGCGCAACGCCATCTCCATCGATGCCTGCAACAATCCGATCGGTTCCATCTCGGCCATCAATGCCCGCATCGTCCCGGTTGACCTGGTTGCCCCCTATCTCTGCCTGCGCTGCACCGATATCGGCTTCTCCATCGAGTCCTTCAGAAATGGTCTCGACGGCATCCCCTTCACCCTGATCGATTACCCGATCACCGGGGACAAGGAGTCTGCCGTGGAATATTTTGCCGCCATGCTCCGGAGGCTGGTGAAGCAAATCGGCGCAATCAAGGGGAAAGAAGCCACGGAAGAAGACCTCTGGAAGGAGATCAAGCTTGCCAACCGGGGACGCGACCTGGCCCGGAAGACGCTGGACCTGGCATGGTCGGCGCCCATTCCACCCATCACGAGCACCGATCTTTTCAGCATCGTAACCCTTGCCCGCTTCGACAACGGCGACTCGCTCGCCGCCACCCAGCTTCTGGAGCAGACTTACCAGGAGGTAAAGGAGCGTGTTGAGCACGGGGTAAGAGGTGCCGGGCTTGCGGCAGACCCGGTGAGAATTCTGACCACCGGTTCCTGCTTCAACCTGAGCGGCGACTTTGTGGAATCCAAGGGGGGGCTGGTTGTAGGGTCCGACGACCATATCAGCAAGATCTATGCAGATGTCGCCGAGAGTGGTGATCCATACGAAAACCTGGCCCGGGCCGCCCTTACCTATCATTATGAAAAGCCTGCCGAAGAACGGGCAGGCTGGGATGTGGAGTTGGCGCAAAAAACCAGGGCAGACGGCGTAGTGTGCGGCTACAACTGGGGGTGCAACTACCAGTCGGCCATATCCAGACTGGTGGCCGACATAGTAAAGGAAGAGACGGGACTGCCGACCATCAACATCGAGGTTGCCGAGCTGGGACGGCTGGAAGCCCTGGAGCAGACCCAGAATCGGGCTGAATCGTTTATCGAGTTGCTGAGAATAAGAAAACAGCAGGCAGCATAGCGGGATAGAAACGGGAACAGGGACTTGCGGGCAGTTTGGGGTTGGAGAGAACAGCTTAACATTGAGTTAATGGAGGAGGCACAGATGGCTGGCGGGCAAAGCGATACCAGTGCAAGACGCGAGACCGACGAGAGTAAAATCATCCTGGAAAATATCAGCCAGGTTTATCGCCGGAAAAAGAGTAACGGGGAAGTACCGTCTGAGTTCACGGCCCTCAGCAATATCAACATGAAGGTGAAAAAAGGGGAGTTCGTCGCCATTGTAGGGCCTTCCGGCTGCGGCAAATCCACTCTTCTCGACATTCTGGCGGGGCTTACCCGGCCCGCTTCCGGAGAAATCCACATCGACGGAAAGAAAATTACCGGACCGGCACTCGATCGCGGCATTGTCCTTCAGGGGTATGCCCTTTTCCCCTGGCGCACTGTCCGGAGGAATGTGGAGTTCGGCCTGGAGGTGAAGAATGTCCCCAAGGAAGAGCGCAAGGAAATAAGCCGGCATTTCATCCGCCTCGTCGGCCTGGATGGATTCGAGAACCGTTATCCCCTTGAGCTTTCCGGCGGCATGAAGCAGCGGGTAGCGATCGCCCGCGCCCTTGCCTACGACCCGGAAGTTCTCCTCATGGATGAGCCGTTCGCCGCAGTGGATGCCCAAACCAGGGAAACGCTGCAGGACGAACTGCTCCGCATCTGGGATGAAACGAAAAAAACGATCATCTTCGTCACCCACAGCATCGACGAGGCGGTTTACCTTGCGGACCGGGTTGCGGTCCTGACCACCAATCCCGGCACGATCAGGGAAATCGTCGCCACCAATCTACCCAGACCGCGCTGCAAGAGCGACATCAGATCATCTGCGGAATTCAGCTGGACCAGGCACAAGATCAAGGAACTGTTGCAGGACAAGAACGACGTCATCGAGCGGAAACAGGTGAACGGTCCCCCCGTGGCCGATGTGATTTCAACGTTTGCATCCATATGACCACGATCCATGCAAACCGGGCATGACCGGAAACTTTCAGCAGACGTGAACGGCAAATACGTGAAAGGAAGGTGTTGAAATGACGGAGATCATCTTGAAAAAACTCGGATTGAATCAGAGCGCAACAGATGCGGCCGGGCTCCCCAAATCGAAAATAGTACAGGTTCTCAGTCGGATTCTCCATTGGAAGGAGAAAGCCGGAACCGTTCTGTACGGATTGCCCCTAGTCTTCGTCTTTTTTGCCGTCTGGGAAATCGCGCCGCTGACAGGGATCGTCAGTCCGATTTTTTTCCCCCCGTTTTCCAAGGCGATAATCGCCCTCAAGGGATTGATCCTTTCAGGTGAATTGTTCGGCCATATCGGAGTGAGCCTGCAACGCGCGCTTGCGGGATTTTTCCTGGCGGTGGTGGTCGCCGTTCCCCTGGGCTTCCTGATGGGAAGATACTCCCGGCTGGAGAAAATCGCCGACCTGATGATCCAGGGACTGCGCAATACCCCGCATTTCGCATTACTGCCGGTGTTCATCATGGTCTTGGGTATCGGTGAGTCATCGAAGATTGCGATCACCTTCCTGGCGGCGGTCTGGTTTATCCTCATCAACACCATCAGCGGCGTGAAATGCGTGGATCCTCTCTATCTCAAGGCCGCAAAATCAATGGGTACCTCGGATACGGATCTGTTCATAAAGGTAATCTTGCCGGCAAGTATTCCCTCCATCGTTTCAGGTGCGCGTCTTGGGGTCAAATCCTCGCTCATGGCGGTGATCGGCGCCGAAATGCTGGCAGCGAAATCGGGTTTGGGCTTTTTCATCCAGAACTCCCATTTGATGTACCGCATTCCGGAGATGTACGCCGGTATTCTGGCGCTCGCAATTTTCGGCCTGTTAATCAATTACCTGCTCGTCTGGTTCGAAAAGTCCGCAACCCCCTGGAAAGCATCAACCCATTAGTTCCAAAAACCGTTTCTCGCGGATAACTTCGGATAAAATCCGATAAGAATCTGATTTAACCGGAAGAAAGGTTTAATCCGCCTTTATCCGAATTTATCAGATTTGATCCGCGTGATACTGGTGTTACGAATTTCCCTGTTTGGTTCTGGCTTTGCCGACTAAGAAAGGGTAACCAAGAAGAAAGGTAACTATTCAGCTTACTGCCAAAACCTATAACCCCACCTGTCCTCCCCTTAAGCTAAGGGGAGGGACGCAATGTTGTCGCTGTATCGGAAGTCCCAGACGAAGCCGCTTTTCACGTCCCCCCTCTTAAGTTAAGAGGGGGACAGGGGGAGTTATCCATCGGTGCTGAATAATTTTACGAAGAAAGTAGATGAGGAGTGACAGATGACCGATAAAAAATCAAAAAGGCCCTTGGTAATCGGTAGCTTTCTGCTGGTGACGCTATTAGTCGTGGCCGGATATGCCGTGTCCGGTAAACTTAATCCCGCTGAGAAAAAAGTGACTGTAATCCGTATAGGGAGCACGGCGCCAGGCCACGTGAAGTTCCTGCTCAATCAACAGAAGCATTGGCTGGACGAGGAATTTGCCAAAGACGGCATCAAGGTCGAGTATTTCCCCTTTGCCGGAGGTGGGCAGGAGGCTGCCACTGCTCTGGCCACCGGCGGGCTGGACATCGCGTTCACCGCGTCGGCTCCTGCCCTGCGCACAGCGGCATCGGGCGCCAATGTCAAGTTGATAGCCCTCTCCAGCTTCGGAAGTAACGGCGGCTCTTCCATCGCGGTGCGTAAGGACTCGTCGATCCAATCGGTCAAGGACCTAAAAGGGAAGAAAGTAGCGTTCCTGACCGGTACAGTGCGGCATTCCACCATTACCAAGGCCTTGAAGCTTGAGGGGCTTTCGCTCAAAGATATCGATGGACTCAATCTTGCCTTCGAAGCCTCCGGACCGGCTCTGATGCGGGGAGACATCGACGCCATCGTCGAGGGGAGGACCACATTCACACCATTGGCAGATACCGATTCCATCAGGATCATCCTCGACGGCAGAGACCATCCCGAGTGGTCAAGCCCTTCGGCTATTTCCGTCAACGGCGATTTCCTGAAGAAACATCCTGATCTCGTCAAACGTTTTCTGAAGATTGACCTCCTGAGCGCCCGCTGGGCCGACGCCAACCCCGCGGAAACGATAAAGATCATTGCCGATGCGACCAAAAAGAAGTTGAGCGCCGTACAGAAAGATCATCCGGACAACAAATTCTACACCGAACCCAGGATTTCCCAACAGGCTATCGATGCCTTCAAATCCGAGGAGATTTTCCTCAAGGATGCCGGCCTCGCCAACGGCACGGTGAACTATGGTAACTGGATCTACAGTAAGCTAATTGATGAAGTGTATGCGGAATTCCCTGGTAAATGAGAGACCTCTATTCCTCCTGAAATGTATCCGGTGCTTTGCACAATCAGACTGCTGAGGATTTAAAAGATGACAGTTAATAAATCAAGAAAGCCTCTGATCATCGGCATCATTCTGCTGGCAACGGTTTCAGTGACAGTTGGCTATGCTGCGTACCATAATGTTCATCACCCTGAGGAGAAAGTGACGGTGATTCGCATTGGCAGCACTGCTCCGGGTCACTTGAAGTTCATCCTCGGTCGGGAAAAGGGATGGTGGGATCAGGAATTCGCCAGGGATGGCATAAAGGTCGAATACTACCCATTTTCCGGCGGTGGACAGGAGGCCATGACAGCCTTGGCAACCGGAGGTCTGGACATCGCCTATACCGCCTCCACACCCGCCCTGCGCACCGCGGGGTCGGGCGCCAACGTCAAGTTGATAGGCCTTTCCAGCTATGGCAGACCGGGAGTCGGAGGCAACGTCTTTGCGGTCAGAAAGGACTCTCCGATCAATGCGGTAAAGGATCTGAAGGGTAAAAAAGTTGCGTTTTTAACCGGCACCAGTGGACACTCCTCCATTGCCAAGGCCTTGAAATTCGTGGGGCTTTCGCTCAAAGATATCGATGGGCTCAATCTTGCCTTCGAAGCCTCCGGCCCGGCCTTGGTCCGGGGGGATATCGATGCCATCAGCGGGAATTTAACAACTTTTACTCCCCTGTTGGAAACCGGCTCGATACGGGTTATCCCCGATCTCAGACCACGTGCCGAATGGTCCAATCCTTCAGCTATTTCAGCAAACGGTGATTTTCTCAAAAAGCATCCTTCTCTGGTTAAACGCTTCCTGAAGATCGACCTGGAGGCCGCCCGCTGGGCCGATGCAAATCCGGCGGAAACCATCAGGATTTTCTCCGGGGCGACTAAAAAGATAGAGAGCGCCGTGCAAAGAGATTATCCGGACAATAAATTCTATCAGTATCCGAGAATTATTCCGAAAGCGATCGAGGGGTTCAAAGCCGAGGAGGCGTTCCTTCAGGAGGCCGGTCTTGCCAACGGCGGCGTCGACTATGGCAGATGGATCGACAGCAGTATCATCGATCAGGTGTACGCGGAATCGCCCGGGAAATAAACCCAAAAACGGCAGTTAGCCACGAATGACACGAATAAACACGAATGTTTTTAACCCCTTGTTAAGTCTTGAGTAGTCACCGCTAAAAGGCTTTTTATAGGATTGCAAGCCAGTTTTTACCAGCTGTACGGAGAGATAAGAATGTCAGGTTGGCGCATCATGCTGTCATATATTTACCGGAACAGGCTTGTCTACAGTGTTGCGGTCATCATCATCGCGACATCGAGCCTGTTATCGGTATTGATTCCCAGGGTGCTTGGCCGCTTTGCCGACCGTTTGCAGCATGGCAACCTGAGTATTGCGGATACGGCCGGTTGCGCAGGGGTGCTGATACTGCTCGGTCTCGGCAGGGTGACGGCGGCATGGACGGGGCGCACCCTTTCCCACCGCCGGGGGCGCATTCTCACCTATGACCTGCGCCGGGACCTGCTGCAAAAATGGGGGACCCTTTCACCGGCCTATTATCACGGCCACAGCACGGGCGAACTTTTGTCCCATGCCCTGAGCGATGTGGAGGTCATCCGGGAATTCGCCACCATGGGGATCAATCAGGCGGCAGCCGGCCTGACCATGCTGACGGCCGTGCTGTATATGATGGTGGTGCACGGGGACTGGAGGCTGACCATTGTCGGTCTGGGGCCGCTCTTTATCATCCCGGTTCTGGTCAGATATCTGGGGCCCAAGATCAGGACGCAGTCCACCCATTGCCAGGAGGCCCTGGGCTCCATGGCCCAGACCGTTGAAGAGGTCATCGGCGGTATCCGCGCCGTCAAGGCCTTCGGCAATGAACGGGTGGTTATCGGACAATTCGAACGGAAGGTGGATACCATCGTTGCGGAAAAAATCAGATTTGTCCGCAACTCTTCCCTCTTCGGCGCCCTCGTCCCCTTGATGGCCAACCTGGGTTTCATCGGCGTCCTCGGTTACGGCGGCTTCCTGACCATCACGCGGGTTATTACCCTCGGTGACTATGTAGCCTTCACCCTGTACATAGCACTGCTCCGTAATCCGCTGGAGCATCTGGGGCAGGTGCTCAACGTCATTCAACGGGCAAGCGCATCCCTCAACAGGATCTCGGAGCTGATGCAGGTAGTGCCGGCAGTCCGCGACCGGGAAGGGGCATTGCTCGACCGGCCGCTGCAGGGAACCTTGAGTGTGAACGGACTGACCTTCCGTTATCCGGGCACAAAGCGGGATGTCCTGACCGATATCTCCTTTCACGTGAAGAGGGGGAAGACCCTGGGCATTATCGGCCCCATGGGGAGCGGCAAGACCACGTTGGCCGACCTGCTCCTCAGGCTGTACGACCCGCCGGAGGGGACGGTTTTCATCGACGGCGCGGATATCCTTCAGTATCCTCTGGCGCGGCTCCGGCAGGGGATGGCGTATGTGCCGCAGGACGGCTTTCTTTTTTCGACCACCCTCACGGAAAACATCGGCTTTTCAGATGAGGCGCCCGACCCGGAACGGGTAAAAAACGCCGCGAGAATTACCGCTGTTTACGAAAACATCGAGCGCTTTCCAGAGGGTTTTGCCACCGAGGTCGGAGAACGGGGGGTAAGGTTGTCCGGCGGTCAGAAGCAGCGCGTCGCCATAGCGCGGATAATTTACAAGGATGCGCCCATCCAGATACTTGATGACAGTCTGAGTGCCATAGACACGAATACGGAACGGCAGATCCTGAGAAACATGGGAGACAAGGGACGCCCGAAGGCGCGTTTGAGCTGCAAAGACAAAAAGACGACCATCATCATCTCCCATCGGCTGAGCTCGGTCCAGCAGGCGGACGAGATCCTGGTGCTCGACGACGGGCGCATTGTGGAAAGGGGTGACCACGCCGGGCTGATCAAGGCGGGCGGCCCCTATGCCAGATTATGGCAGATGCAGGCCGGTCTGACGGAGGAGGGGTCACCCGGGCGACCCGGTTTGACGGATGACGAGGCCTTCATCCCCCCCGGTTTGACGGAAGGGTTGGCAGCCATGCAGGCCGGCTTGACAGAGGAGGTGGCATGAGCACACAAGTGCAGTCACAGGGTGCTCTGCGCACCCTTTTGCCGTACATGCGGATCTATCGGGCGCGCCTTGCCCTGGTGCTCTGCCTGGTAATTACCGTGGTCCTCATCGACCTGGCGCAGCCTTATCTGGTCAAAGAGGCCATAGACCGCTATCTGGTGGTGCCGAACTCCAATGCCGAAGCCATTTTCTGGATGGCGGCAGGATATCTCGGCATGTCGCTCCTCTCATTCGGCCTGACCTATTACCAGGACATCCTCCTGCAGTACGCAGGTCAAGCCATCGTCAGGAGCATCCGTGTCGACCTGTTCAAGCATATTCAAAAACTTTCCCTGCGCTATTTCGATCAACATTCTGCGGGGAGCATCATCACCAATGTTGTCAACGACACGGAGTCCATCAACAATTTCTTTACCCAGTTCCTGCCGAACACGTTACGCGGCTGTCTTTCCCTGATCCTGATCATGTTTTTCATGCTCCGGCTGGATATTCCCATTGCACTCTACTGTTTTCTCCTGATCCCGATAGTTTTGATTATTTCGCTCTCCCTGAGAAGAATATTAAGCAAGACCTACCGGGAGATCCGGAGCCGCCTGTCGGCAACCATTGCCTTTCTTGCCGAGAACCTGACCGGGATGGCCATTGTCCAGATCTTCAATCAGGAGGCCAAACAGCAAAGGAAGTTCGACGAGAAGAACAAGGCCCTGCTGGACGCGACAATCTTCGAGAACCGGATCAACGTCCTCCTGAACAACCTCACCGAACTGGTGGGTGACCTAGGGGTGGCGGCGCTGGTATGGTTCGGCGGCCGGGCGGTTATCCAGGGGGCGGTCTCCTTCGGGGTGCTCTATGCGTTTGTCGGCTATGTGAGGCGGTTCTTCCAGCCGATCAACATAATCACCCAGCAATTCAACGTGCTGCAATCCTCCATCGTCGCCTCGGAACGAATTGCCCGGACCCTCCGGGAACAGCCGGAAATCAGGGAGCTGCAGGGAGCATCGGCCCCGTCGGTGCATGGCCGGGTGAGGTTTGAACAGGTCTCGCTCGCCTACCGGCCGGGACATCCCGTCCTCAACAAGATCCAACTGGCGATTCAGGCCGGGGAACGGGTCGGTTTCGTCGGCGCGTCGGGCGCCGGCAAGTCATCGCTGATGAACCTGGTAACCAGGTTTTATGACGTAACGGCCGGGGCTGTAGTGATCGACGGTAAAGATGTCCGGGAATGGCCGCTGGATGCCTTGCGACAGACGGTGGGCATAGTCCAGCAGGATGTCACCCTCTTTTCCGGAACCATCATCGACAATATCCGGTTTTTCCGGGAGGAGATCCCGGCGGAGCGGGTGAAAGAGGCTTGCCGCCTGATCGGCGCCGAGCCTTTAATCCTGAAGCAGGCGAAAGGGTATGACACCATGTTGTCGGAGCGGGGGAGCACGCTGTCCGCGGGTGAACGGCAGCTCCTGTCGTTTGCGCGGGTACTGGTGTTCGACCCGAAGATCCTGATCCTCGATGAGGCGACCGCCAGCCTGGACTCCAATACCGAGGCAATATTGCAGGCGGCGATCCACCGTGTTTCGCAAGGCCGCACCCTGATGGTCATTGCCCACCGTCTCTCCACGGTGCAGGAAATGGACGCCATCGTCGTGCTCGACCAGGGAAAGATCGTCGAAACCGGCAACCATCACGAGCTGTTGCGGCGGCAGGGGTATTACTGGCGGCTGCACCAGTCGGGAATACTGTTGGAGGAAGCGGTATGAAGCGGCATCCGCATAACCTTCCTATGTGTGAACCACGCATTAAAACGAAAAGCGGAGGAAATCATGATTTGCAGGAACCGGATCACCGGAGATGGCGTGCCGATGCCAGGCAGGACGCCTCGTGCGTTTCTGACAAGCGCCGGACTCGCCCTTACCATCTCCATGGCGGTGCTCGCACTGCCGCTCTCTCTTCCATGTCAGGCTGCCGGTCAAGCTCAGAGAGCACCGGCGCTGGAGAAGCTCGACGGCTTCACGCACGGCCCGCAATTGGGGAACGTCACCAGCCGGTCGGTGCGGGTCTGGGCCCGCACCCGTAAGCCGGGCTCGTTCAGCGTGCTCTACTCCACCTCGCCCGACCTTGCCGATGCCACGAATTCGCCGGCGGTCCAGACGAGCTGGGAGCACGACGATGCCGGCTGGGTCGAGCTGACTGGCCTCAAGGCCAACACCAAGTACTACTACGCCCTGATGCTCGATGGCCGGGTCGCCGACACGCGGGTATGCGGCAAGATCAACAGCTTCCTGACGCTCCCCGACGCTGCTGACTTCAAAGACCCCGTCCTCAACCCGCGGGGCCTGTTCAACTTCAGCTTCGAAATCGGCACCGGCAACTCCCAGAGTCTGGGCAAATACCCTCTGGCGCCCACCTACGCCACGATGCTCAACAACCTGAAGGACCGGGTCCATTTCCAGATCCAGAACGGAGACTGGATCTACGAGGAGGGGCGCGAGACCACGGAAGAGAAATGGGCGGCGGCAAACAGGGTCACGGAGGTTCCGGGCAACGTCCCTCTAGCCAAAGGTATCACCGGCGTCTGGGAGAACTACAAGATCTACCTTGATCGCTCCCGGGCCTTGGCTGACTTCTACCGCGAGGTGCCGCTATTCATTACCGTTGACGACCACGAAATCCTGAACGACGTGGTCGGCAGCGGCCATACCGGTTTTCGGTTCGACGCGCGCGGCAAGGGGTGGCAGCAGGGTCTGAACACCTGGGGGGTCGACCGCGACGTCGAGCGCGCCGTCTTCCGCGACCCGGCATTGGCTGCCTGGGATGACTACGTTGGTTGGAGCAACCCGGACGTAGGCAGGCATCAGCAGACCCGATTCGGTCTTGGCAAGCTCACTGAGGGGAGCGACGTGTTGACCGACCCGAAGGCCGATTTCACTGGCCTCGACCTGAAGAAGGCTTCCAATCTCCACGTGCTGTGGGGCTTCGGCAACACCGGCGTCTACGAGATCGTGAAAGTCCTGGGACCTAATCAGATCCAGCTCCGTCCGAGCTTCACCGCCACCGAGGAAGTCCGCTACAGCATCGGCACCAACCGCTACAGCAAATTCCGCGTCGGCAACGCGGAGTTCTTCCTCCTCGACTGCCGCTCAAACCGTACGCTGCACGACAAGAATAAACCGATCGATCCCGACGCGAGCATGCTGGGCAAGGTCCAGGAAGAGTGGCTGTTCGATGCGCTCAGGAAAAGCGATGCCGAGTTCTTCTTCCTGGTCTCGTCGGTCAACTTGGCGGTGCCGCACGACAACGGCGCGTGGTACGGGCAGGGCCTGGGGGCCGCCGACAAGGATGACGGCTGGACCGACCAGCTCTACGAGCGGGAGAAACTGCTCAAGCTCCTCGACTCCTTGCACAAGCCGGCCTTCGTGCTCAGCGGGGACCTCCATAAGTCGTTCGTGGCGCGCATCACGCCGGGCGTCTACGATATTGCCACCGGCCCCCACACCAGCGGCAACCACCGTCTGGGAGACGCCGGCGGCTCGCCGCCGAGCGGCTGGTACAACTCTGGTGACCGGCTGATCAACCTGATCTGGACCAGCAACCAGTACCGCAACGACAGCATTCGTGCCGGCGCTAAGGGATGGCCGATCTATACCGTGGTCCGGGTCAACAACGCCTACAACGTACCGGACAAAAACGGGCGCGACCGCTGGCTCGCCTACCCCGAGCCGCAGGTGCTGTTCGAGTTCCACGACGGCTACACGGGGGAGCTGGTCTTCGCCTACGCCGTTTCCACATCGGACGCGAAGCCGAAACCTGTCCTGGTGCCGCTGGAACGCGTCAGAGCGCTGGGGGGCATATAGGGGGACGGAACCAGCTGCCAATTCAACAGAGAAAAGGGGGGGTGCTTGTGAAAAAATGCTTACTAATGGCTGTAATCGGCAAATGAAATGACAGGTTCGTTAAAATGAATGTATCATTGAAATCTTGGGCGCGTTCATTGAAAACGCAAACGACAGCGCTCTTCTTTGCTGTCCGTGATCCACGTACGCCGTTTCTCGCGAAGGTTATTGCGGGAGGTGTCGTCGCATATGCGCTCAGTCCGATAGACCTCATCCCGGATTTTATCCCTATCCTCGGCTATCTTGATGACGTAGTCATCGTTCCTGTGGGGCTATATATTGTCCTTCGGCTCATCCCGCAAGAAGTCATGGCAGACGCTCGATTACGTGCGGAAACTTTGGCAGAGGCAGACAAACCAAGGAACTATCCGGCTGCCGTTGCGATCGTTTTAATCTGGCTGGCTGTTGCGACGATATTAACGCATTGGTGCTATCAATACTTTATTGAGCATTAAGAAGGAAATTGAAGCGAGCGGTCTGTATGCCTCAGCAACCATCCCCCATCATATGCAAAAACTGCGCGCTCATGCTTGCCCGGATCGTCTATAGGCGACACTGGTGGTTCCCCCTTGTACGGGAGCCGCTTCTGTTGGGTATGCGCATCCTTGCCTGGAGACACCGCATCAACGCACGGAAACATGCGGTACGAAACCCTCAATGCAAAGGCTGCATCCGCTTCATGAAATCCGAGCTGGAGGAGAAGTCCGCAACCTTTCGCTTTCTCAACGACCGGATCGGCAATCGCTTCAGCAATCTGCGGAATGCGCGGCTCACCCGGGCGGAGCTTGACGAGGCCAAACGATTCGCCAGGGAAGCCATGGGGTTGGAATGTAAATAGGCAAGCATGATCGGCCCTGTTCATCGTGACAAGCTGTGAGATAGGGAGCTTAGACCAGCAGCAGGCTGGCAAGTTAAGCCGCTAAATCCACTTCAAGCATATAATTCCTCCATGTGCATCATATTCTAAGCCCTCTCCGTCCCCCTAGCCCACATGCGCCGAAGAAACGACGCCTTTCCTGAATCAAGAGACGGGCTTCCGTGCGAAGCCCTAAGTGAGAAAAGGCAGAGTATCGGGGGCTGCTGCAATATTCAGATCTTGACAAAAGCATACACTGAATACATATTAAGATGTATAAAGCATGCATACAGGGGACTATCCATGAGAACTACGCTTAATATCGAAGATGCTCTGTTGGAAAAAGCTGCGAAATTGACTGGCATAACGGAAAAAACATCCCTTGTCAGGCTTGGGTTACAAGCACTTATTGCCAAGGAAAGCTCGAAGCGACTTGCCGGATTGGGTGGGACTGAAAAGAATTTGAAGATGATTCCTCGAAGAAGAACAGAGGGTATGTAACATGATTCTTGTTGATACGTCGGTCTGGGTAGAACATTTACGCTCCGGGACTATCGGACTTGAAGCACTCTTAACCGATGGCCAGGTAGTTATTCACCCATTTGTTATTGGTGAACTGGCATGCGGAAACCTCAAAAATAGAACAGAAATACTCTCTCTTCTTCAGGACCTTCCTATGGCATCCTGCGCAGATGATGATGAGGTAATTGAATTCATTAACGATCACAAGCTTATGGGTAAAGGGCTCGGTTATATCGACATTCATTTGCTTATGTCTGCCCTGCTGACCAGAATACCCCTATGGACAATTGATAAACGGTTGCATGAGGCTTCGCTGTCACTACTGCCTACACATTGACGCCGTGGCACTGCACTAGTACACTGTAATACTTATTCTTTCGCAGCTAACCCCACCTGTCTCCCCTTAAGCTAAGGGGAGGGACGTGCTAAGTGAGCTGGCTGGTTTGCTCCCCCTCTTAAGGTAAGAGGGGGTTGGGGGGAGTTAGATTTAGATGTTTCATGGTACTAGCTTGTTTAAGAAAACGAGGCCGATTGCTAAAAAGCAATCGGCCTCGTTTCATTGCAGTGGGTTTACGTTTACAGCAGAAGTCGCAGCAGCCAACTGCTCATGACTGGTTTTCTTCTCAACTAATTCAATTTAAAACCGCACGGTTCCCCTTTAGCTTGCGAGTATTTGCCGGATGACATCATCATGTTGTCGAAATCGTTCCTTCCGGCTTGATACTCGCCAAGCATTGCATTCAACCTCCCCTGAATGAAGACACAATATTGCGTGCCATCCGCAGAAAACTTACACCGATTGTAGTCGAATCTCTGGGCTTCGATGTTTTCGTACAGGTCACGCAGTTTGACCGCCTGATCGCTTGCGGCGGTCAGATAGCTTCTATTACTTTCAGTACGTGACATTTTTCTCAGGCTCTCCAGGTCCTTGTGACAGACGTTCCAGTCCAGAGCCCATGACATGCTCGTTGTAAAAACTATGGCAATGATCAATAAGATACGAAACATATTGTTCACCTCCATTCTTTGTGAGCAGTATCGGCTGCTTGTAATAATTGTCGCTCGACGGCGGGATATGTCAACCGATTTTGATGAAAAAACAATTAAAAAACAAATAGTTACACCGCTTAGCAGTACGTTTGCCCTATCTTTAAAGTAGGCCAGACATTCGATTATGTGTCGGCTTGGCGGCGGGTTTGGCGACCTTCAAATTTCTCGCGGAACCGTTCCCGATGCACGCCCCTGGCGTTTTTACACCGAAACGTATATTCCAGCGCTCTGGAAATTTCCTTTCGTCTGCAATAACTGCGCTCTCATGCTTGCCCCTACGGCTTGGTCCTCACCCCTGAACCGTACCCGATCAAGGTCAAAATGCGCCCCACAAAATGGGGGCCAAGGGCCTGAAGAACCGGGACTGACGCCCGTCTGATAAATATTTGTCTTGACATTTTCTATTTAAAAACATAGCCTATCAACTAAATATATTAATACTGGTTGACCAGAAAACTGGAGGCTAAGTTCCTATCTCATTGATAGAACTTGGCCTTTTTGTTTTTTGGGCACCGGAACGCGATGGTCTGAATACGTTATGCCATCGCATCCGGCAAATCAATGGCGATTTTACTTGCCGAAAATTACCTGTCATAGGAGTCCGCATGCCTGAATCCGACGCACAGAAGATCAATCTGGCCACGCATCCATTCCGCTGGGCGATGCTGTTCGGGGTATGGCTACTCTATTTCTCCTTCGGGTTGACCGTGTCGGGAATGGCGCCGCTGGTGCCGCTGATCGCAAAAGACCTGGGCATCAGCTATTCGGCAATCGGCGGGGTCATGGGCGCATGGCAACTCGTGTACATCTTTTCGGCCATGCCGTGCGGGGCGCTGCTCGGCAAGTACAGTCCGCGCTGGATGCTGTTCGCGGCGGCGATGACGATCGCGGCTTCGGGCCTTTTGCGCGGCTGCGCCACCGGAAACCTGTCACTGTTTATGGCCGTCGCTTTCTTCGGCATCGGCGGGCCGATGATATCGGTCGGTGCACCCAAGACGGTCAGCCAGTGGTTCGCGGGAAGGGAGCGCGGCATCTCGATGGGGCTCTATGTCACGGGCTCGGCGCTCGGCAGCGTGACGGCGCTCTCGCTGACTCACAGCGTGATCCTGCCGCTCATGCACGGCAGCTGGCGCGCCACGGTATTTGCCTATTCCGGGTTCATCGTGGTGGCAAGCCTCGTCTGGCTGGCGATCACGGCTCACCCGGTGAGCCGGGCGGCCGACCACCTCTTTGCAGCAGGCCCGAAACAGTCGCAGCGCCAGGTATTCCGCGAATTGCTCGGGATCCGCACCGTGCGGATCATTCTGCTCATGAGCGTCGGCATGTTTTTCTACGGTCACGGTCTCGGCAACTGGCTGCCCGAGATCCTGCGCACCTCCGGAATGGTCCCCAGGACGGCAGGTTTCTGGGCGTCCATACCGACAACGGTCGGCATATTCGCCTCGCTGCTGGTGCCGCGTTTTGCGATTCCCGAGCGGAGGCTCGCCCTGCTTGTCGTCCTCTTCGCGGCCGAATGCGGCGCGAGCATTCTGCTGCGCAATCAGCCCGGCATGCTGCTTGGGTCAGGCCTCGTGCTGCAAGGGATCGCCCGCGGCTCGATAACGACGATCGCCGTGTTGCTCCTGGTCGAGACGCCGGGGGTCGGCAGTCGCAATGCCGGAGCGGCGAGCGGCATGTTCTTCTCGGCAGCCGAAATCGGCGGGGTCACAGGCCCGCTGACGATTGGTGCGCTCTATGATGCGACGGGCGGCTTTAACGCAGCCCTGGCCGCCCTGACGGCGATCACGATCGGCCTGATGTTCGGAGTCCTCGCTCTGCGCAGAAACGAGCAGCGCGAACGCGCAACGGTTTTCTCCGTTGTACCTTCAGGCGGGGCAGAGTAGGGGCTTGCCTCTCACGACGATAAAAATACGAAACAAGGAGATGGAATGAAAGTCATCGTTATCGATGAGGTTGCAGCTGAAGGCCTGGCGCTTTTGGCGCAGGACCCGCGGGTGGAGATGGATATCCGCCCGGGGCTGAAAAAGGAAGAGCTGCTGGCGATTATCGGGGATTACGAGGCCATTATCACCAGAAGCGGGACAAACGTGGACCGGGACCTGCTGGATGCGGCCAAAAAACTGAAAATAGTGGCCAGGGCCGGAGTCGGCATCGATAACGTTGATGTGGATTACGCCAGCGCCAGAGGGGTGATCGTGGTCAACGCCCCGTTCGGCAACACCAACAGCGCCGCCGAACATACCATGGCGCTTTTGCTCGCCTTCTACCGCAACATAACCAAGGCCAATGCCAGCCTGAAGAGCGGCGAGTGGAAGCGCGCCCAGTTTACCGGCTATGAGCTCAAGGGGCGGACAGCCGGTGTAATCGGACTGGGTAAGGTCGGGGGGCGGGTTGCCACCCGTCTGAAGGCGTTCGAGTGTGAGGTGCTGGCCTGCGATCCGTATGTGGCCGTGAAACGGGCCCACGATCTGGGTGTCAGGCTGGTGTCGCACGAAGAGATTTACAGAAATTGCGACATTATTACCATCCACACCCCTCTGAACGGGGAGACGCTCGACATGATCGGCGAGAAAGAAATCGCCATGATGAAAGAGGGCGTAGTTCTGATCAACGCCGCACGTGGCGGCATCTTCAACGAGCAGGCGCTGTTGAACGCGTTGCAGGCGGGTAAGGTGGCAGGCGCCGCGGTGGACGTATGGAGCGAGGAACCACCTGAAACCGAGCTGTTGAAGGAGTTGATCGCTCAACAAAGGCTGGTGGTGACTCCCCACCTGGGGGCCAATACCTTCGAGGCCCAGATCAATGTGGCGGTGGACGTTTCCAGGGAGATACTCAATTACCTTGACGATCAGCCGCTGGAGAACGCGGTTAACATTCCCCGTTTCGACCTGACGCTCATGGAGCAGATGCGTCCCTTCCTCAACCTGGTGAAGGTGATGTGCGATCTGGCATTCCAGCTGGTTGACGACAATCCGGCAAAGCTAACCTTCGGCTATGCAGGCACTATTGCCCACTATGACTGCTCACCGCTTACGGTCTGTGGTCTGGCGGCGATTCTCAACCTGGTCGTCGATCAGGAGGTCAACATGGTGAACGCCCTGCTGATCGCGGAAAACATGGGGATCGTCGTTGAAGAACATAAATCGACCCATGCCGACGCCTTTTCCAACTTGATCACCCTGACAGTCGAAGGTCAGGGAAAGCGGCGGCTGCTCTCGGGAACTCTTTTTGAAGGTGTGCCTCGCATTGTGCGTCTGAGGGACTACGCCATGGACTTCAGCCCGGAAGGGCACATGCTGCTGCTCAACTATGCCGACCGTCCCGGTATGATAGGCCGGATCGGAACCATTCTGGGCACCCGCGACATTAACATCGCCGCAATGAATCTGGGCCGCCGGGAGAAAAAGGGCGAAGCGATGGTTATCCTGTCCCTTGATTCGGCCGTGCCGCCGGATGTGGTCGAGGAGGTGCGCAATGCCACCGACGCCACCTTCATCAGGCCGCTCAACATGAAGAGTGACGGCCGTAGTCGTGGCTTGGCCGGATAAAATACTTGATGTATTTGTGATGTAATTACCCCTGACCAGGGGGGGCGGAACCTATAACCATAACAAAGGTAACAAGTCAAAAGCGTTGCACGCGGATAACTTCTGATCGAATCGGATAAAATCGGATTAAAGGCAATTTTAAGGGCATAGAACAAAAATCTTTAAATCTGCCCTTATCAGAAGTTATCCGATTTGATCCGCGTGCAATGAATTTTGCCTTTGTTTGGAGATAATTCCGTTTTTTATTGATGCTATGGCGCAAAGCGCCGGTAAACATCCGTGTTTAGTATAAGTCTATTAAATAGATAGATTTTTAAAATTTATTTGTTGACAAAAAAACTCGTATTGGATAATGTGAAACCACGTTAAATAATCAAGTATCGTGGTGTTGCTGTAGAAATAAACCATATAAAAGGGGGTATTTGTCATGGCAAAAATTGCAAACAATCTTACGGATCTTATCGGAAGGACCCCACTGCTCAGGCTCAACCGGCTGGTCAAAGGGGTCGGGGCCGAGGTCGTGGCGAAGGTGGAGTCGTTCAATCCGGGCGGAAGCGTCAAGGACCGGATCGGCTTTGCGATGATCCGGGATGCGGAGGAAAAGGGGCTCCTCAACAAGGATTCGGTGATTATCGAGCCGACCAGCGGCAACACCGGCATAGCACTGGCGTTTGTGGCGGCTGCCAAGGGTTACCGGCTGATCCTGACCATGCCAGATACCATGAGCATCGAGCGGAGGAACCTCCTGAAGGCGTATGGGGCGGAGCTGGTTCTCACGCCGGGGGCGAAGGGGATGAAAGGGGCGATCGACAAGGCGGATGAGCTGGCCGCCCAGACGCCGAATTCATTTGTGCCGCAGCAGTTCAAGAATCCGGCCAATCCGGCAATTCACCGCATTACCACTGCCGAGGAGATCTGGGCGGATACCGACGGGAGCATTGATATCATTGTCGGCGGGGTGGGGACCGGCGGCACCATTACCGGTGTCGGCGAAGTCATTAAAAAGAAAAATCCGGCGGTCAGGGTGATCGCGGTGGAACCGCTGGATTCGCCGGTCCTTTCCGGCGGGCAAGCGGGGCCGCACAAGATCCAGGGGATCGGTGCGGGATTTGTTCCCGAGGTGCTCAACCTGGATGTGGTCGACGAAATCATCAAGGTGTCCAATGAGGATGCCCTGGAAACCGGCCGCCGTCTGGCGAGGGAAGAGGGGCTTCTGGTCGGCATCTCATCGGGCGCAGCAGCATTTGCCGCATTGCAGGTCGCCGGTCGACCGGAAAACAGCGGTAAACGGATCGTGGTAATCCTTCCCGACACCGGTGAGCGGTATCTTTCCACGGCGCTGTTCCAGGTGGACTAGTACCATATAACACTTATTTTTGCTGATAACCCCTCTAAATCTCCCCTTATCTAAGGGGAGACTTCAAGGCTTCCCCCCTTAGGTAAGGGGGGACTGAGGGGGGTTAGATTCAGATGTTCCAGGTGGATTAAGAGAGGACTTCACGCGTATAAAAACAAAATTGTTGACAAAAAAATACCGGCTTGCTAACTTTTGTCCACGGTTAACTTAACCGATTTAGTCGGTAATTGCGTAACGGTAGAAACCAGTCACATCGTTGCACCACAATTGAATAGATATATTCTTATCAAGAGCGACTGAGGGACCGGCCCTGTGACGTCGCGGCAACCCCCTGCAAAGGGAAGGTGCCAAATCCTGCGAAACCATGAGGTTTCGGGAGATAAGGAAGAGAGAGCCTCACTCGTGAATCCTCTTCCGCCCCCGGAAGGGGATTTTTTATTTGGGAGGTTATATGAAGATTTCCACGCAGGCGGTACAGATTGGTTTGGATTGGGACACGAGGACCGGCGCGGTAACGGTTCCCATCTATCAGACGGCGACGTTTCGCCACCCCGGGCTGGGACAGAGCACCGGCTACGACTACAGCCGCTCGGGCAATCCGACCCGGCAGGCGCTGGAGGACGGGATTGCCCGCCTGGACCGAGGTTGCAGGGGCTTTGCCTACGCCTCGGGAATGGCTGCCATCACCAATCTGCTCCTCCTCTTTCAGCGGGGGGACCACCTGGTCGTTACCGAAGACCTCTACGGCGGCACCTACCGGTTGTTCGAACAGGTCTTCCAGCAGTATGGCCTGGAATTCACCTACGTGGACACCTCGGACCTGGCAGCAGTCAAGGGGGCGTTCAAGGCCAATACCCGCGGGCTGTTTGTCGAGTCCCTGACCAATCCGCTGCTGAAGGTGGCCGATATACGGGCACTTGCCACCCTTTGCAAAGAACGGGGGGCGCTTTGCATCGTCGACAACACCTTTCTCACCCCTTACCTGCACCGGCCGCTGGAGCTGGGGGCGGACATCACCGTCTACAGCGCCTCCAAGTACCTGGCCGGTCACAACGACACGGTGGCCGGGCTGGTGGTGGCGAAGGACCCGCAGCTGGCCGAAAAAATCTACTTCCTGCAGAATTCGGTCGGCGCCGTGCTTGGCCCACAGGACTCCTGGCTGGTGATCCGGGGGATGAAGACCCTGTCGGTGCGCATGGACCGGCAGCAGGAAAACGCGGCACGGATAGCCTCCTGGCTGGAAGGACATCCCAGTGTGGCAAAGGTCCATTACCCGGGACTGGCCGACCATCCCGGCCACGCCCTGTTGCAGTCCGAATCCGCAGGGTTCGGCGCCATGATCGCTTTCGAGGTGAAGGAGCCGGCGCAGGTGGAGCAACTCCTCATGAAGACGCAACTCATCTCCTTCGCCGAAAGCCTGGGCGGGGTGGAGACGCTCATCACCTTTCCCGAAGCGCAGACCCATGCCGACATCAAGCCGGAGATCCGCAAAAGGCTCGGCATCAACAACGTGCTCCTGCGCCTCTCGGTGGGGATCGAGGATGCGGACGACCTGATCGCCGACCTGGAGCAAGCATTTGAAAACTGACAATATAATCTGCCACAGAGACGCAGAGACACGGAGAATAACAGAAATCGAGAAAAAAGCGCTTTTAGCTTCATATCACTTCGAGATTACTCCCGATTTGAAAAGACATTTTTTGCAGGTTGAGAATCCGCAAAATTGTCAGGTAATATGAGGCTGAAAGAAAGCTTGTGATTTTCTCCGTGTCTCTGTGTCTCCGTGGCAAAAATCCAAGGAGATCCATCATGAAACTCGGCACCAAGATCATCCATAACGGCCATGGCATAGACCCCTACACCAAGGGGCTCTCCATCCCCATTTACCAGGTTTCCACCTTTGCCCAGGAATCGGTGGACCATTTCGGCAAGTGGGACTACGCCCGCTCCGGCAACCCGACCCGCGAGGCCCTGGAAGAGACCATTGCCATCCTGGAAAACGGCACCCATGGCTTTGCCTTCGCTTCGGGAATGGCTGCCATCTCCTCGGCACTCCTCCTCTTTTCCCCCGGCGACCATCTGGTGGTCTGCGAGGACGTTTACGGCGGCGCCTTCAGGGTCCTCACCACACTCTTCAAGCGCCTCGGCATCGAGTCGACCTTTGTCGACGCCACCGATCCGGCGAACATCGCCGCAGCCATCCGTCCCGCCACCAAGGGGATTTACCTGGAGACGCCGTCAAATCCCCTGCTGAAGGTCACCGACATGGCCGCGGCAGTGGAACTGGCCAAATCGAAGGGGCTTCTGACCCTGGTGGACAACACCTTCATGACCCCCTATCTGCAAAGGCCGCTGGAGCTTGGGTGCGACATCGTCCTGCACAGCGGCACCAAGTTCCTGAACGGCCACAGCGACGTGATCTGCGGCTTTGCCGTGGTGCGGGACGAGGCGCTGGCAAAGCGGATCGGGTTCGTCCAGAACGCATTCGGCGCGGTGCTCGGGCCGCAGGACTCGTGGCTGGTGCTGCGCGGGTTGAAGACTTTGCGGGTGCGGCTGGAGGAGAGCCAGAAGAGCGCCAGGGCTGTGGCGGAGTGGCTTTCCGAACAAAAGCGGGTAACGGAGGTATTCTACCCGGGCCTGCCAAGCCATCCCGGCCATGCCGTCCACAACAGCCAGGCTGCGGGGCCGGGCGCGGTTCTGTCGTTCAAGCTGGAAACGGTGGAATTGACGCGGCGGGTGCTGGAAAATGTCGAACTGGCCGCCTTTGCCGTCAGTCTCGGCGGGGTGGAGAGCATCATCTCCTACCCGGCAAAGATGTCCCATGCGGCCATGCCGCCGGAAGAGCGGGCGGCGCGCGGGGTGACCGACAACCTGGTGCGCCTGTCGGTGGGACTGGAGGAGTGTGAGGACCTCATTGCCGACCTGGACCGGGTGATAAACGGCTAGTACACTGTAATACTTATTTTTTCGCAGCTAACCCCTCCTGTCCTCCCCTTAATTAAGGGGAGGGACGTGCTAAGTGAGCTGGCTGGTTTGCTCCCCCTCTTAAGATAAGAGGGGGTTGGGGGGAGTTAGATTTAGATGTTTCATGGTACTAGGAAAGAACCGGGTGGAAGAACTCCATGCGAATCCGGGAACGTGTGATAAAATATTACTAATATGCGCCCAATTGAGGAGATGCAGAGGAGATCAGGCATGGGGACCAATAAGAGTGCAGATGAAAAGAGCGCCTATGACTGCGTTTCGAGCCTCATCGAGTTGAGCCGCATCGACACCCTTTACGGGGACCTCTACCTCTGGCGCTCCAGGGAACTGCTGCAGAAGGAGATGCCGTTGACCACCTACCGGGGGCTCAGGAGGATGGAGACGGAGCTGAGCAATCTGCCGAACAGGATCCATAACGCCATGATGCAGGGGAATTGGGCGGAGGTGAAGGAGCTGAGCGGCCAGATGCAGTCGATGAAGCAGTGCGCCGAGCAGAACCAGACGTTGCTCTCCCTGGCGAAAACCTTGTACGAGCAGGAAGCCATCCCCATCGACCCCTTTTCGCCCGGCATGCAGAGCCTTGCCGGCACGTCGGTGACAGACCTCCCCGGGTTGCGTGACAAGGGGGTGCTCCACCTTGAGACCTTGATGTGCGCCGACGTCTGCTGGAAGGACTTTTACAGCAGACGTCGGGATGACCTGAAAGCCCAGGCGATTGTGCATGAAGTCACTGTGCCGGGGCGCCACCTCCCATCCGCGGCCGCCCTGCACCAGGAGGCCCTGGAAGCGCTGGAGAAGGGAAATTTCGACAGGCTCCGGCAGCTGGCGGACAATCTCAGCGAGGGAGGCGAAGCAGTTGCCCCTGTCGGCGGCCCCGCCGGGGCAGATGCGACGGCCGAGGCGGCGTTTGAAAACTTCGAATTCACCTTCCCCGAAGAGGTCCTGGGCCGAGCCGGGAGGTTGGGGCTGACGGCGGTAAAAACGGAGTCCAGCTATCGCGAATACGCCCACCTCGGTTCCTTTATCTGGCGCCCGACCTTTGCCGAGCTCGAAGGGGAGCAGGGACGGGCACTGCGCCTGTCGGCGCTTCCCCTTTCAGCCGACACGCCGGAGGCGCTTCGGACGAGGATCGAGATGTTCGTTCTGCACCCGCTCATAAATTCAGCCGGCGTGCGTTTTCTCCCCCCCCTCGTTGAGGAGGACTTTCTGGTTGAAGGGTTCGAGGAGCCTCCCGCCGGCTCCGACATGCCGGGTTCCGGTCTGCTGGAGGCGCTGGGGCTGGAAAGGCGCAACTCCCTGACCCGCATGCAGATCGAAGAGGCCCTGGCGGAGCGGGGTTGTGCCGTGGTCAGGGACGAACTCGGCCTGGACCCGTGCGCGTTCCGGCTCGTCTGCATCCCACCCGATCTCCACCTGATGATAGGATTGAAGCGGGGGTGGGGGACACAGGCGATCTGGACCCACTTTGACGGCTACATGCTCACTGCCGACGGCAAGATGCATGCCCTTGCGGGCGGTGATGTCCGATTCGGCGGGATCTACGACATGGTCGGCATCGGCCGCAACTACGAAGCCGACCGGATCATCGCCCGGTTTGCCGTCGTCCAACGCCGGCGGATGGCGAGACGGCAGAAATAAACCTAAGCCGGTAAAGCCGGAACCAAACAGGAAAAAGTCAAAGGCAATGGAACGCGGATAAAATCTGATTTGAGCGGATTTACACGGATAACACTTAAAACGGGAAAAAACATGTTTTAGAAAATCAGCGTAAATCCGTTTAATCCGCGTCATCCGCGTTCTATTAAAAGATTCTGCTCACATCTTTGTAAAGACTGAAGTCATGCCTCATACCACCGGTGCCACCTTCCATATCCTCTCGCAGTATTCTCTTATCGCGCGGTCCGAGGAAAACTTACCCATCCGCGCCACGTTCAGGATGGACATCCTCGTCCAGTTTTGCTGGTCGCGGAAGGCCGCCGACACCCGGTCCTGGCAGTCGATGTACGGCTGGTAGTCTGCAAAAAGCAGGTAATTGTCGCGCTGCATGAGCGAGTCGACGAGCGGCGCGAAGAGTTGTGCGTTTCCCCCGGAGAAATGTCCCGAACGGATGAGGTCGATCGCCTCCCGAAGGGCGGGGTTGGAGTCGTAATATTTTCTCGGGTCGTACCCCCGCGCCTTCAGCTCCTCCACCTCGTCCACCTTCAGGCCGAAGAGGAAAAAATTCTCGGCTCCCACCTCTTCACGTATTTCCACGTTGGCTCCGTCGAGGGTGCCGATGGTCAGCGCCCCGTTCATGGAAAATTTCATGTTGCCTGTTCCCGACGCCTCTTCGCCTGCCAGGGATATCTGTTCGGACAGGTCCGCCGCCGGATACACTTGCTGGCCGGTCTTCACGTTGAAATCGGGGAGAAAGGCAACATTCAACCGGCCGCGGATGTCGGGATCGGCATTCACCACCCCGGCCACGGAATTGATGAGCTTGATGATGAGTTTGGCCATGGCGTATCCGGGCGCGGCCTTGCCGCCGAAGACGAACGTCCTGGGGATGCAGTCGGATGCGGGGTCCCGCTTCAGCCTTGCGTAGAGGGTGATGATGTGGAGGGCGTTCAGGTGCTGGCGCTTGTACTCGTGCAGCCGTTTCACCTGGATGTCGAAGAGTGAATCGGGATCGACCGCCACGCCGGTGCGGTTCAGGATGAGGGTGGCGAGGTCGTTCTTGTTCTCCCGCTTGACCCGGCGCCACTTCTCCTGGAACGCGGGATCGTCGGCAAAGGGCTCGAGCTTTCTCAGCTCGTCCAGTTGCATGATCCAGCCGTCGCCGATGGCCCCGGAGATCAGCGCGGCAAGCCGCGGGTTGGCGAGCGCCATCCAGCGGCGCGGGGTGACGCCGTTGGTCACGTTATGGAATTTCTCCGGGAACATCTCGTGGAAGTCCCGCAGCAGCTCATTCTTCAGTAGCTCGGAGTGGAGCTTCGCGACGCCGTTGACGGCATGGCACCCGACGCAGGCCAGGTGGGCCATCCGCACGTACCTGCAGCCGGATTCGTCGATGAGTGACAGACGCGCCGCCCGCTCTTCGTCTCCGGGAAATGCCAACCTCACCTGATCGAGGAAGCGGCGGTTGATCTCGTAAACGATTTCCAGGTGCCGCGGGAGGATCTGGCCGAACAGTTCGACGGGCCATTTCTCCAAAGCTTCGGGAAGGAGGGTGTGATTGGTGTAGCCGAAGGTGTTCTGAGTTATCTCCCACGCCTTCTCCCACGCCACGTCGTGCTCATCCACCAGGAGTCTCATCAGTTCGGCAACGGCGATGGAGGGATGAGTGTCGTTCAGCTGGACCACGTACCGCTGGTCAAAACATTCTGGAGAATTGCCCAGCATCTTGCCGATGCGGATCATGTCCTGCAGCGAACAGGAGACGAAAAAGTATTCCTGGATGAGCCGGAGCATCTTGCCGATCTCCGGTTCGTCGTTGGGATAGAGGACCTTGGTGATGGTTTCCGACTTTACCTTTTCTTCGACCGCTGCATAATAGTTGCCCACGTTGAAGTCCTGGAAGTCGAACGATTCCACAGCTTCGGCCTTCCAGAGGCGGAGCGAGTTGCAGAGATTGCCGCCGTACCCCAGGATCGGCGTGTCGTATGGGATACCCTCGACCACCCCGGCCGCGACCCACCGCACCCGCGACCGCCCCTGTCCGTCCTGGTAATGTTCCGTGTGGCCGCCGAGTTTCACCTCCTGGCCCAATTCAGGGAGCGGCATTTCCCACGGGTTCCCGAGCTTCAGCCACTTGTCGGTAATCTCCACCTGCCAGCCGTCGCGTATCTCCTGGTCGAAGATGCCGAACTCGTAGCGTATCCCGTAGCCGAACGCCGGGACAATGATCGTCGAAAGCGAATCCATGAAACAGGAGGCAAGCCTGCCGAGCCCGCCGTTGCCGAGCCCCGGTTCGGTTTCCTGAGCGATGAGCTCCTCCAGATTGTACCCGAGCTGCTCCATGGCCTGGCGCGTTTCATCGTAAATTCCCAGGTTGAGCAGGTTGTTGCCCAGGTGCGGCCCGGGAAGAAACTCCGCCGAAAGGTAGCAGACCACCTTGATGCTTTTTTTCAATTCCGCTCGCCGGAATCCCTGCATCTGCGCGACCCAGCGAGCCGTAAGCCGGTCGCGGACCGTATAGGCAAGCGCCATGTACAGGTCGTTTCGCGTGGCGAGGACCGGTATCCTCCCCTGGGCGTAGTAGAGATTGTCGAGAAACGCCTGGGCAATGTCTTCGGGACTCGATCCGGTGCGGATGTTCCGGCACTGCTCCCCTGTACTCACTTCGTCCTGATTTTCCATGACATATCCCCCCCCGTCTGTTTATTTACATATCAGTCCGGGGCTCAGGGCTTGACGCAGTTCTTGTCGCCGCGTCCCATGCAGAGCACGTAACGGGTTCTCTGTGCCCAGTATTTCAGGGCGGCGTCTGCGTTGTGCCAGGTGTCGAAGACCCCCTTGACGTCTTTGCCGCCGACACGTTTGTCGAGTGCTGCTCCGAGCAGCTCGCCGGTCATGGCATCGGTTCCCTTGAACTCGACCGTGATCTCACCCACCCCCGTCGGTTTCCCGGTGGCGGCGTATGATACCAGGGAGATCCCGATGCCGATGGGCAAGATGCTCGACGTGACATTGCGGACCGGCTTCGAGTTGTCGGCGTCGACGATGGCCAGCTGTATCCTCATGGTGCCGGGCTCGGGAGACTGCACGATCTTGTAATCCTGCTCCAGTTCCTTGTTCAGGTAGACATAGGCGTTGTTGGCGAGTTTCTGGTAGTTTGCCAGATCTTCCGCGTCGAGTTCCGCCTGCTTTTCGATGAGGACCGGATCGATCATGATCTTCGTGTACTGCTTGACGTCCATCTTCGGATTGACGTAGCGGTAGAGTGCCTGGTCCCCCGTCCCCTTCTCCATGATGGAGGGGTTTACAAGCCGCGATTCCTTCAGATCAACGCTCCGCGACTGCATGCTCGCAGCGCAGCCACCCATAAGCAAGGCGAGAACGAAGAACGTTACCGAAACAGCTGCCGTTTTGATACTTTTCATGGCGATACCTCCTGTGCAGTTTGGATTCATCTGCGTGAATTTTTTCCTCCACACGAAATCGGACCGCGATACAATTATAATATTCTAGCAATGCATGGCATTATTACAAGAGAATGCGTACGGAATGCGTACGGAACGGCAACGAGGACGAACACCACTCCGGCGATAGCTGGGGGACCGCCGGGAAACTGACGCCTTCTTTTTCAGCAAAGGAAGGGGAACAGGAATCCGCATACAAAAGGCCCTGCAGGATAACCTGCAGGGCCTTGATTTTTCTGGAGCCGTTAAGCGGAGTCGAACCGCTGACCTATTGATTACGAATCAATTGCTCTACCAACTGAGCTATAACGGCAATGGAGCTATTTTATTATAACAATTCTCCGGCTAAGTCAACCCTTACGATTCGACCGCCTGCTTTTCCATGGCGTCGTCCATCACCTTGTAGGCGCAGAACTCGCCGCACATGGTGCAGGCGCCGTGGTCGGCAACCCCTGATTCGGCGCGCAGCCGACGGGCCTTTTCCGGGTCGAGGGCCAAGGCGAACTGCCCTTCCCAGTCGAGCTTTTTCCGGCACTTGGCCATCTGGATGTCCTTGTCCATCGCCCCCTTCACCCCCTTGACGATGTCGGCAGCGTGGGCGGCGATGCGGGAGGCAATGACCCCTTCTCTCACGTCGTCCACGGTCGGGAGGCGCAGGTGCTCGCTGGGGGTGACATAGCAGAGGAAGTCGGCCCCGGCGGCGGCGGCGATGGTGCCGCCGATGGCGCAGGTGATATGGTCGTAGCCGGGGGCAATGTCGGTGACCAGCGGGCCGAGCACGTAGAATGGGGCGCCGTGACAGAGCCTCTTCTGCAGGAGGATGTTGGCCTCGATCTGGTTGAGCGGCATGTGCCCCGGACCTTCGATCATGACCTGGACGCCGAATGCCTGGGCGCGCTGGGTCAGCTCGCCCAGAAGGATCAGTTCGTGGATCTGCGCCCGGTCGGTGGCGTCGGCGAGGCAACCGGGACGGAAGCCGTCACCCAGGGAGAGGGTCATGTCATACTCCTTGGTGATTTCCAGGAGCCGGTCGAAGTGTTCGAAGAGCGGGTTTTCCTTGTTGTTGTGGGCCATCCACTCGATGGTGAACGCCCCGCCGCGGGAGACCACGTCCATGATCCGACCCTCGTTTTTCATCCGCTCCACCGTTGCGCGGGTCACGCCGCAGTGGACGGTGATGAAATCCACTCCGTCTTCGGCATGCTTGATGATCCCGGCGAAAATGTCGTCCACGGTCATGTCGACGATCGCCTTCTTCTTTGTCCGTACCGCATCCAGGGCCGCCTGATAGAGGGGGACACTGCCGATGCAGGCACTGGTTTCGGCGATGATGGCGCGGCGAATCTCATCAACCGGTCCGCCGGTGGAGAGGTCCATGATGGCGTCTGCGCCGTGTTTTACCGCCACGCGGGCCTTTTCCAGCTCTTTGGCTATGTCCAGGTCGTCGGCCGAGGTGCCGATGTTGGCGTTGACCTTGGTGCGCAGTCCGCGGCCTACCGCCAGCGGTCGTCCGCCTGCGTGCTTGATGTTATGGCAGATGATGATGTTGCCGGCAACCAGTCCGTCGCGGATGAACTCCGGGCTTACCCCTTCGGCGAGGGCTGCTTCCTTCATCTCTTTGGTGATCGTGCCCTGGCGGGCGTAGTCAAGTTGAGTCTTTGTCATCTACTGCTCCTTTTATTGAAGAGAGACGAGAGCCGGGATCCGGAAGGGCTCTTCCAGGTCCGGTTCCTTAAGGTCCAAGGAGGGCCTGATTCCGCATCTCTGAAGTTACCGATCCCTGGTCCCTGGTCCCAGGTCACGAAGTTCGCATGTTGCTCTGTAATGGTTCACCGGGCCATGTCCCTTGCCCAGCGGTTGGGCGAGTTTTATGGCGGTGGTTATGAATTCCTTGGCTTTGGCGATTGCAACCGGCAGCGGTTCCCCTTGGGCGAGGAACGCGGCGATGGCTGAAGCCAGGGTGCAGCCGGTGCCGTGGGTGTTCTTGGTGAGGATGCGCGGCACGGGGAAGCGGGTGAAAGCGCTACCGTCATAGAGGATGTCCACGGCAATCCCTTCGGGGAGGTGCCCCCCTTTTATCAGTACATTTCTTGCCCCCATACTGCAGAGGGCGCGGGCTGCCTGCTCCATCCCATCTTCATTGCTGATGGCGATGCCGGTCAGCTTTTCCGCCTCCGGGATGTTCGGGGTGAGGAGATAGGCCGCGGCCATGAGCCGCTTTTTGAATATGGCCAGGGCCTCATGGTCGATGAGCTCTGCTCCCCCCTTGGCCAGCATTACCGGATCGATGACCACTATTTTCCTGTTGTATTCGCCCAGCTTGTCGGCAATGACGCTGATTATTTCCGCGGAAAAGAGCATGCCGGTCTTGACCACGTCGATCCTGATGTCGGAAAGTACCGCATCGAGCTGCTCTGCGACAAACTCGGGAGGCACGCCGTGAATGGCGCTCACCCCGCGGGTGTTCTGGGCGGTGAGTGCGGTGATTACCGAGGCGCCGTAAGAGCCGAGCAGGGTTACGGTCTTGAGGTCGGCCTGGATGCCGGCCCCGCCGCCGGAGTCGCTGCCGGCGATGGTCAAGACATTGCCGCGCGGAAAGGCCCCCTTGCGGTTGAAGAGAAGCGACAGTTCGGCCGCCGCCAGCCCCGGCTCTCTGCTGCCGAGTATGCCGGAGATGACAGCAACGGCGTCTGCGCCGTTGTCGATTACCCGTGCCCCGTTGTCCCGGTTGATGCCGCCGATTGCCACCACGGGGATCTTGACCTTCGCCTTGACCTCGACAAGCATGTCGGGTCCGGGGAGATGCTCGATATCCTTGCTTCCGGTGGGGTACATGGCGCCAAAGCCGATGTAGTCGGCTCCGGCGGCTTCCGCCCGCAGCGCTTCCTCCAGGTTGTGGGTGGAGACGCCGATGATTTTCCGCGGTCCGAGCAGTTTGCGGGCTCCAATCGGATCGCCGTCTTCCTGCCCCAGGTGGAGGCCGTCCGCGTCGAGTTCTCTGGCTAATTCCAGATCGTCGTTGACGATGAAAGTGATCCCCGTCCCGGCGCAAATGGTTTTCAACTCCATGCCCACGGTGAATTTGTCCTCGGCATCGCCCATCTTGTTGCGGTACTGGAGGACGGTTACGCCGCCGGAGAGGGCGTCCCGTACTCTTTCCGTCAGGCGGTCGGCATGGTCGGTAATGAGATAAACCCCTTTAATCGGGGAATCGGTCGTTTCCCGGTCTACCACGAGGCGGAGAAAATCTTTTTTGTGTTCCATGGGCAAAACCTATGGGGGAAGCACTGTAAGAGGGTGTAAAATCGCAAAAAGCCGCGACTAATGGTCGCGGCTTTCCAGGAATAAAGAGTCTCACTCTGGCCGCTTTCCTACGCCGGGATCAACCGGATCAGGTTCAAAGGGTTTGGGCAAGGCCCATCTCAGTTCTTGCGAACTCCCCTAGCTGGCAATTTTGCCCTAGGCTAAAGTAAAATTCCCGATAAGTCAATGTATTTTCGGGATTTTGCCTTTACAGCTTATGAGAGAAGTGGTAGATAAACGGTGAGAGGTGAACAGCGGGTGTCGAGAGTAGATATGGAGCGTTTAAATGTGTTGAACCTGGATAGTCGCCCGACCATTGCGGAAATCGACCTTGCCGCCCTGCGGCACAACTATTACCAGGTAAAAAAAGCGGTGCCCGCCGGCAGCGGACTGCTGGCGGTGGTCAAGGCCGATGCCTACGGCCACGGTTTTATGGATATCTCCCGTGAACTGGAGGCGCTCGGCGTGACGGCCTTTGGCGTTGCCTTTCTTGCGGAGGGGATTCAGCTCAGGAAGAGCGGTATAGACAGGCCGATCCTCCTTCTCGGCGGCATATACCCGGGACAGGAAAAGAAGTGCGTCGGCTTCAACATCTCCACGGCGGTCTTCAGCCTGGATCAGGCGCGGGTGCTCGATGACGTTGCCCGAAAGCTGTATCGCAAGGCAAAAATCCACCTTAAGGTCGATACAGGAATGGGGCGTTTGGGGATACGTCATGAGGAGGCCGCGGCGTTCTTTCGTGAGCTGAAGGGGTTGAAAAACCTTGAATTGGAAGGTATCTTCTCCCATTTTGCCTCGGCCGACGAACTGGACGACGAAGGGAGCGGCTACACCGCCCGCCAGACCGAAATCTTTGCCGCGGTTTTGCAGGAGGGCACTCGCCAGGGGTTTTCCCCCACCTTCGTTCATATTGCCAACAGCGCCGCTGCCTTCAGCAGGGATTTTCCTTTCTGCAATCTGGCCCGGCCCGGCATCGTTCTCTACGGCGCGCTTCCCTCCGCCGATTTCCAGGGGAAAATCGATGTGAAGCCGGTAATGCGGCTGAAAAGCCGGGTGGCAATGCTCAAGTGGGTGGAGCCCGGCACCAGCATCAGCTATGCCAGGCGTTATGTGGCGGGAAAGAAAACTCTCGTTGCGAGCGTCCCGGTAGGATACGCCGACGGCTACTGCCGTGCCCTTACCAACAAGGGGGAGGCGCTGGTCCGCGGGCAGCGGGCGCGGGTGGCCGGGACGGTCTGCATGGACTGGATCATGCTTGACGTGACCGATATCGCCGGTGTTGCTGTCGGCGATGAGGTGACGCTCCTTGGCTGCGACAATCAAGGCAACTGCATCCATGCCGAAGAGCTGGCCGCATGGTCCGGTACCATTGCCTACGAGATATTCTGCGGCATCAGCAAACGGGTGCCGAGAGTGTATATTCCGTGAGTAGTGAGTAGTGAGTGGGGGAAAATGTCCAATAAGAAGATCAAACTGACCGCAATGGTGAAGGCCGCCGGTTGAGCGGCAAAGCTGGGCCCGGCGGGCCTTGAAAAAGCTTTGAGCGGCCTTGTGCAGGCGGATGATCCGGACCTCCTCGTGGGGGCCGATACAGCCGACGACGCCGGTGTCTACCGGATAGGGGAGAGGCTCGCCCTGGTGGAGACGACCGATATCATCACCCCCCTCGTGGACGATCCCTTCACGTTCGGTCGTATCGCTGCGGCCAATGCCATATCCGATGTCTACGCCATGGGGGGGAAACCGGTGACCGCAATGAACCTGGTGTTTTTCCCGGCCTGCGACCTTCCCGGCGAGGTCCTCTCCCGGATTCTTGCCGGCGGCCAGGCTGCCATCGGTGAGGCGGGCGCCTGCCTGGTCGGCGGACATACGGTGGAAGATGCAGAGCTGAAATACGGACTGGCTGTCACCGGGCTCATAGATCCAGGGCGGATCGTCAGAAACTCCACCGCCCGTCCCGGTGACCGGCTCATTCTTACCAAACCGCTCGGCACCGGCATTGTTTCCACGGCGATCAAGGCTGACATGGTGTCCGCCGCGGTGGCGGACGCGGCGATAGGGTGGATGACGATGCTGAACAGGGTTGCCGCAGAGCTGATGCTGGAGTGCGGGGCGAGTGCAGCCACCGACGTGACCGGTTTCGGCCTTATCGGCCATGCCTGCGAGATGGCCATGGGGGCGGGGGTGACGATCCGCCTCGATCCGGCCAGGGTTCCGCTCATGGCCGGTGTTGATGAACTGATCAGGGACGGGTTGGTTCCCGCTGGTTGTTACCGCAACCGCGATCACTATTCACGGTTTTTAAATTGCGGCAGCATCCCTGCCGATGCCCTTTTGCCGCTGTTCGATCCCCAGACCTCCGGAGGCCTGTTGATATCACTCGCTCCGACATCTGCCGAACTGTTCCTTGCCCGAGCGGCCGAGATCGGCTGTTTTGCCGTCTCTGTCGGCGAGGTGCTGCCACGACGGGAGTCTGCGCTTGAAATTGTCTAAGCCTATCGCAGTAGCCATTGATGTGGGCACCACGACCATTGCCGCATCGCTTCTGGACTGCGAAAGCGGTGAGCGATTGGCGATGACCGGCAGCCTCAATCCGCAGCGGGAATTCGGCGCGGATGTGGTGTCGCGTCTTGCCGCGGCTGTAAGCTCCGCCGATAACCTGCTCAGGATGAGCAAGCTCATCAATGCCGAGCTGGAGCGCTTGACAGTAAAGCTCCTCCACGACTGCGGCGCCGACTCCCGCGATCTGCGCTGCATCGGGATTGCCGGGAATCCGGCCATAGAGCACCTGCTCCTGGGGCTTTCCGTGAACTCCCTTGCCTTCCCACCCTACCGCCCCCTTTTTTCCGCCGGCAAAACCACGACTACCGCCTCTCTCGGCTGGGACCTGGATCAGGACGCATATATTTTCCCCCTGCCGGGCGGATTCGTCGGCGGCGACCTGGTGGCCTTTCTCTACGGCGAAGACGTTTGCGCAGCACACAGCACGCAGCATACAGCACGCCTTTATCTGGACCTCGGCACCAATGGCGAGCTTGCCCTTGTGGCCGGGGGTAAAATCTATGCAACTTCCGCTGCCGCCGGTCCAGCCTTCGAGGGGGGGAACCTGGCGTGCGGCATGGCTGCTCTGCCTGGTGCAATAAGCGGAGTAAGCTTTGTCGGCGATAAGGTCAGGATTTCCACCATCCGCAATGAAGCGCCGAGCGGAATCTGCGGCTCAGGGGTCATTTCCGCCGTGGCCGGACTGCTTGATGCGGGACTGCTCGATCAGAGCGGCAGGCTGCTCGAAGCAGATGAAATTCCCTCCAACCTGGCCAATCATGTCCGGAACGTGGACGGGGAAACCGGTTTTGTGCTTTACCGTGACGCGAGGCGCACCATCTATTTAAGCCAGGGCGATATCCGCCAGGTGCAACTGGCAAAGGGGGCGATCAGGGCCGGGATGGAAGTCCTGCTCCTGCGCGCCGGCATATCGGGCGACTCGGTTCAGGAAGTCATACTGACCGGTTCTTTCGGCGCGGTACTCTCTCCGGAACATCTAAAAAACGTTGGAATTTTCAGTGAAAACATGGTAAAAAATGCCGGGTTTGTCCATGAGGGGGCTTTGCGCGGCGTGGAGAAGGCGATCTGCGCAGGCGACGACTTTGCTGCTCTGGACAGGCTTGCCGAGTCTATCAAGGTTATCCCCCTGTCAGGCACACCTGCCTTCGAGAAGCACTTTCTCGAGCACATGAATTTCCCAAAGTTGCAAAACGGTGCATAGTCGTTTTCTTCTACGTCAGAAACACAGGAAAAATTTCCGGAATTCAAGATTAACACAGCCCTCTATTTGGAAAGCGCTGCAGGAACGGCCGCTTTTATCCGACCGTTCTTGATAAATTTACAGGTTAAAGGAGCAAAAACATGGCAAAGATTACCCGTGCACTGATCAGCGTATCCGACAAGACCGGCATCGTCGAGTTCTCCAGGGAACTGGCCGGCTATGGCGTTGAAATTCTCTCCACCGGCGGTACTGCCAAGCTGCTGCGGGAGGCGGGTCTAAAGGTCAAGGACGTTTCGGAGTTTACCGGTTTTCCGGAAATGCTCGACGGACGCGTCAAGACCCTCCATCCAAAGGTTCACGGCGGCCTCCTCGGCATGCGGGGAAATCCTGAACACGTGGCAACCATGAAGGCGCACGGCATCGAGCCGATCGACATGGTGGTGGTCAACCTTTATCCCTTCGAGGCGACCGTTGCCAAGCCGGACTGCACCCTTGAAGACGCAATCGAGAACATCGACATCGGCGGTCCGACCATGCTCCGTTCGGCAGCCAAGAACAACGCCGATGTGACTGTTGTCGTTGACCACAACGACTATCGGCTGGTGCTGGATGAAATGAAGGCTGCGGGAGGCAGCGTGTCGAAGGAGACCAACTTCCGCCTGGCAGTAAAGGTCTACCAGCACACCGCAGCCTATGACGGCGCCATCTCCAACTGGCTGGGGGCCCGGACCGGCGAAGGGGTTGCCGCATATCCCGACACCCTGACTCTCCAGTTCAAAAAGGCCCAGGGGATGCGTTACGGTGAGAATCCTCACCAGTCGGCAGCGTTCTATGTGGAGCGCGACGTCAAGGATGCGTCGGTCGCCACTGCGCGGCAGTTTCAGGGAAAAGAGCTTTCCTACAACAACATCGGCGACACCGATGCCGCTCTGGAGTGCGTGAAACAGTTCGCCGAGGGGCCGGCCTGCGTCATCGTCAAGCATGCAAACCCATGCGGGGTTGCGATCGGCGATACGCTTCTGGACGCCTACGACCGTGCCTACAAGACCGATCCCGAGTCCGCCTTCGGCGGGATCATTGCCTTCAACGGCGAACTGGACGAGGAGACGGCCAAGGCCATTGTCGAGCGGCAGTTCGTTGAGGTGATCATCGCCCCCAAGGTTTCCGCAAAGGCGAGCGAGGTGGTTGCTGCCAAGAAGAACGTGCGTCTTCTGGAGTGCGGCGCATGGCAGAAGGAACCGATGCCGCGACTGGATTTCAAGCGCGTCAACGGAGGCATCCTGGTCCAGGATACGGACCTCTCCCTCCATGGAGAGCTGAAGGTCGTGACCAAGCGGCAGCCCACGGAAAAGGAGATGATCGACCTCCTTTTCACCTGGCGGGTAGCCAAGTTCGTCAAGTCCAACGCCATCGTCTACGGCAAGGACGGCATGACCATCGGTGTCGGCGCGGGGCAGATGAGCCGGGTCAACTCGGCCCGCATTGCGGCCATCAAGGCGGAACATGCCGGACTTCCCGTAGCCGGTTCGGTGATGGCTTCCGACGCCTTCTTCCCGTTCCGCGACGGGTTGGATAATGCAGCTGCGGTGGGCATCACCGCCGTCATTCAGCCGGGCGGGAGCATGCGCGACGAGGAAGTGATTGCGGCAGCCGATGAGCACGGCATGGCGATGGTATTTACGGGGATGAGGCATTTCAGGCATTAAAATCATCAAGTGTCTTGCCACGGAGCCACGGAGACACAGAGGTTTTCGCCGGAAACCGCGAGGCTCTATATATCGGCAGTCTGTTTGATGTCGTGTCAACGTGAAGCAGGTTAGCTGAATGATTGTAGTTTCTTTCCTCAGAGCCTCTGTGTCTCTGTGGCAGATAGTCAAGGAGTCATGAATGAAAGTACTTGTCGTTGGTTCGGGCGGGCGTGAGCATGCCCTCGTCTGGAAGATAGCGCAATCTCCGCTTGTGAAAAAGGTTTACTGTGCGCCGGGAAATCCCGGTATCGGCACTATTGCGGAGAATGTCGACATCAAGGTTGATGATCTCCCCGGGCTCCTCTCCTTTGCCAAAAAAGAGGATATAGCGCTCACTGTAGTTGGACCGGAACTGCCGCTTTCCCTGGGGATCGTCGATCTTTTTGAAGAGTACGGTCTTAAAGCATTCGGAGCGCAAAAAAATGCCGCAATCATCGAGGCGAGCAAGGCGTTTTCCAAGGACCTGATGAAAAAATATAACGTGCCGACTGCCGCCTATGAGGTCTTTACCGACGTCGAACCGGCGATGGCCTTTATCGACAGGACAGGGGTGCCGATCGTCATCAAGGCGGATGGTCTGGCGGCCGGGAAAGGTGTCATCATCGCCCAGACGCGAGACGAGGCGGTGGCAGCGGTGACCGACATGCTTTCCGGCAACGCGTTCGGTGCAGCCGGCTCCCGGGTGGTCATCGAGGAGTTCCTCAAAGGGGAGGAGGCCTCGTTTCTTGCCTTTACCGACGGAAAGAACATTATCCCCCTTGCCAGCGCCCAGGATCACAAGGCTGTGTATGATGGCGATAGCGGTCCGAATACGGGTGGCATGGGGGCGTATTCACCTGCCCCGGTTGTGACGCCGGCCATCCATGAAAAGGCCATGCAGGAGGTTATGCGCCGCACTGTCGACGGCATGGCGGCGGAAGGGCGCCCCTACCGGGGTGTGCTCTATGCCGGGCTGATGATCGACGGCGAAAGTGTCAAGACCCTCGAATTCAATGCCCGCTTCGGCGATCCGGAGTGTCAGCCGCTATTGATGCGGATGAAATCCGATATTGTCCCCGTCTTGCTGGCTGTTGCAGAAAAGGATATCAGCAGGGTGCAGATCGAGTGGCATGACAAGGCGGCGGTCTGCGTGGTTATGGCGGCTGAGGGTTATCCGGGGGATTATCCCCGGGGCGACGAGATTCATGGCCTGGACGATGCGGCAAAAATACAGGATCTGTTTGTGTTCCATGCCGGCACGGCTCTCGATAAAGACAAATTCGTCACCAATGGCGGCAGGGTGCTGGGTGTCACGGCTTTGGGCCCGACCGTGAAAGAGGCCATAGATCGGGCATATCAGGGGGTTTCTCTCATCTCGTGGCGGGGGGCTCATTATCGGAAGGACATTGGAAAGAAGGCCCTGGCCAGGTAAGACAATCTCTGACATTGTTTGCCCGGATACGACTTCAACGGAGGAAGAAAAGTAGATGAACCCACCACAGGTATTGATTGTCATGGGCAGTGACTCGGATCTCCCGGTAATGGGAGAGGCGGCAAAGGTCCTCACGGAATTCGACGTTCCGTTTGAGATGCGCATTTCTTCTGCGCACCGCTCACCCCGGCGGACTGGCTTGCTTGCTTCGGAAGCTGAAGATCGCGGCGTAAAGGTCGTTATCGCCGGGGCCGGAATGGCGGCCCATCTGGCCGGGGTTGTAGCTGCCGAAACGACTTTGCCGGTTATCGGCGTGCCGATCGGCGGCGGCGCTCTAAACGGCGTTGATGCCCTTTATTCCACGGTACAGATGCCCGGCGGTATTCCTGTGGCAACTATGGCGATCGGCAGGGCAGGCGCCAAGAACGCGGCTATTCTTGCGGTGCAGATCCTGGCCCTTGCTGACGTCAGTCTGGCGGCAAAGCTCAAGTCATACCGTGCACAGATGGCGCAGGAAGTCGACGAGAAGGATAAACAATTGAACGCCGGCAATGCCTGCTGACTCGTTTGTCTTGGCTGGTCATAATGGTCTTTTGGCGTTGTTTTAATGAATGATTTTGCTTGACAAAGAAATAACCCTGTATTACTTTTTCGACGATTTTAATTTAATGTGAAGGAGGTGACGTCTGATGAAAAAGATTATTGTTGCGGTTGCATTGACACTTTCCTGTGCAGTAGCTGCCATGGCGGCTGATACCATTACTCTGCCTGCAAAGAACGGTAACGTAACTTTCAACCACAAGAAGCACCAGGACGCTCTCAAGGACTGCAAAGCCTGTCACGAGAAAGCTCCCGGCAAGATTGAAGGCTTCGGCAAGGATGCGGCTCACAAGCTTTGCAAAGGCTGCCACGAAACGAAAAAGGCCGGCCCGACCAAGTGCGGAGAGTGCCACAAGAAGTAATTGCTTAGAAGCATTGCATTCGGACTGAAAGAGGGGTAACAGGTTTCTTGTTATCCCTTTTTCTTGATCCGATTTCAAATTAATAAATTTTATTTTGCCGCTGTTTATAATTTGGTTTATACTACCCAGTCGATAATGAATTTTCATTCCTTATGTCAAACCTTTCATTCAGGAGACAGCCTTGACTACAAACAAACGCGGATTTGCACAAATGCTGTGGGATTTTTTCTGCTCTCTTAAACTTTCCATTGCTCTCCTCATCGGACTTGCCTTGACGTCGATAATCGGTACCGTCATCCCCCAGGCGCCGGTTCCGCAAGAGTACATCCAGAGCATAAGCACCGTAAAGCTGCAAATGTACGACAAGCTCGGCTTTTTCGATATGTACCATTCCTGGTGGTTTATCCTTCTTCTCTATCTGTTGACGGTAAACCTGGTGGCTTGTTCGATCAAGCGGCTGCCGCGGGTCTGGAAGATAATCTCCGAGCCGACCCTGATCATGGATGAAGGTTTTGAAAGGTCCCTTTCACTGACCCGTGAATTCAAGATTTCGGGTGGGGCCGCGGCACTCAAGGATAAAATGGCGGCGTTTCTTAAGGGTGAGTTTGCCGAACCGGTGATTACCGAGGTGAACGGCGAGTACCACCTTTTTGCCCAGAAAAACCCCTATTGCCGTCTGGGGGTATATGTCGTACACCTGAGTATCATTATCATCTTTATTGGCGCTCTCATCGGTTCGTTTTTCGGCTATAAGGCCTACGTGAATATTGCTGAGGGGACCAGCGTAAATACGGTTGAGAGCCGCTCCGGCAAGAGCATAGATCTCGGTTTTGCCGTGAAGTGCGAGAAGTTTGCCGTTGCATTTTACGACACCGGCGCGCCCAAGGAGTTCAAGAGCATCCTGACCGTCTTGCAGGATGGCAAGCCGGTTCCCGGCTACGAAAATGTCAAGGTCATCGTCAATGATCCGCTGACGTACAAGGGGATCACCTTTTACCAGTCCTCGTACGGTGCTGCAGGTGACGCCGTTTACCATTTCTCCGTGAGAAACAGAAACGGCGGCCAGGCTGTGCCGGTAGTCGCCCACCAGGATGAACGGGTATCCCTGCCGGACGGAAGCTTCCTGCAGATCATCGGTGTGGCGCCGGAGGTCGGTAATGACTTTCCCGGCTGTCCGGGGCCAGGGGCAAAACTGGAAATTACCCGGCCAAACGGCGAAAAGCAATACGCAATAGTACTGCTTAACTCCAATTGCCGTGATTTCGATGAAAAACGCGGCAGCGATCTCATCTTCACCTTTGACGGTAAGGACGAGAAGTTCTTTACCGGTCTCCAGGTCGCCAAGGACCCGGGGGTATGGGTGGTCTGGCTCGGCTGCGCATTAATGGTGGTCGGCATCTGCATGGCATTTTTCATGTCTCATAAACGCGTTTGGTTGCGGGTTGCGAATGGACGCGTTACAATTGGCGGCACCGCCAGCAAGAATCCTGCAGGTTTCGAACTTGCCTTTGACGAACTTACTGAAAAACTTGGCAAGCAGTGATATCTATCGATATTTTGACCGGCCACAGAACTTTAAAAACCCCCAATTGCAATAACTGCGGAGGAAAGAACGATGTCCAGTTCCATGCTGTTTAACGTTACGACAATTTCATACATGGCTTCAACGGTGATATTCCTGGCCTACCTTGCCAGCAAGAACAAGACCGTCGGTTTTGCCGGCACGCTTGCGGCAATTTTCGGGTTTGTGGTCCAGACTACCGCCATCGCGTTGCGTTGGAAAGAGTCTTACGACCTGGGACGTGGCCATGCGCCGCTCTCCAACCTCTTCGAGTCGGTGGTCTTTTTCTCCTGGACCATTATTCTTATTTTTCTCCTTCTCGACTTCAAGTATAAATACCGTGCCGTCGGTTTCTTTGTCGTCCCTTTTGCCCTGTTGGGGATGGCATGGGCGCAACTCGGCCTCGATAGCGGCATAGAGCCGTTGGTTCCGGCTTTGCAGAGTAACTGGTTGTTATATCACGTGATAACCTGTTTCCTCGGCTACGCTGCCTTTGCCGTTGCCTGTGGCCTTTCCATCATGTATCTGATACGGGAAAGGCAGGAAGATTCCTCCGCCGGCTCGCCGGCCGGCGGGATTATTTCCATGTTCCCTTCCGTCAAGGTATTGGATGATCTCAACTATAAAGCGATCATGATCGGCTTTCCGCTTTTGACCCTCGGCATTGTTACCGGCGCCGCATGGGCCAATTATGCCTGGGGGACCTATTGGAGTTGGGACCCGAAAGAAACCTGGTCGTTGATCGTCTGGTTCGTCTATGCTGCATTCCTTCATGCCCGCATCACCAGGGGCTGGGTCGGAAGAAGGGCGGCCATTCTTTCCGTGGTCGGCTTTGCTGCCACCATATTCTGCTACCTTGGTGTTAATCTCTTCTTGTCGGGACTGCACAGTTACGGCAAGTAATCACGGTGGATAATGAAAGGTTTTCTGTACGGCCGCAACAAACAGTCCGGTCAATCTTTTATCCATTCATTAAATAATGGCGATGGAATCGGTCTATGTGTGTAAGCTTTAGGTTTCTGCTCCCGGCTGCCCTTGTTGCAACCATTTCTTTATCCTTTACTTGTCCCGATTTCGTCAGGGCAGAAACTCTTAACTGCCTGGCATGTCACAATGACATCGGCAAAGAACAATTCGTTCATTCCCCATTCGGCGCCGGCGAGTGCGTCTCCTGCCACCAGCCTCTCAAGGGTAGACAGCATCCGGATGAAAAGGGTTCTGTCGCCCTTGTCGAGGTCGGGTCAAAGCTCTGCTACATGTGTCACGAATCATTGGCCGGTAAAAAACATGTTCATGCCCCCGTTGCTTCGGGAGACTGTATCGCCTGCCACAGTCCCCATGCATCTGCTGACGCAAAGCTGCTGAAAGGCAGTGGCGCTGCCCTTTGTCTTACGTGCCACGAAGATAAGTTCAGGCATACGTTCGGTCACGGGCCGGTCGTAGCCGGCAATTGTCTCGTTTGTCATGATCCCCATCAGTCCGACAACCGCATGTTATCGAAAATAGGCGGCGCTGCCCTATGTTTCAGCTGTCATGATCGTACCGGGATGTCGGGAAAATCGGTTCATGCGCCGGTTGCAAAAGGTGACTGCGTTGCTTGCCATGCGCCCCATGGTTCAAAATATCGTAAACTGTTGCACAACAGCTTTCCCGAATTCTTTTACATGTCTTACAATGCTGATAATTTTTCCTTATGTTTTAATTGTCATAATCGGGAACTTGCCGCAGACCGGCGGACAGATACCATTACCAATTTCCGTGATGGCGATCGGAATCTGCACTATCTTCACGTCAACATGTCCGGCAAGGGCCGTTCGTGCAAAACCTGCCACGACCCCCATGCTGCCAGCCAGGCAAAGCTCATCAAAGGTAGAATACCCGGCTTCGGCAGGTGGGAAATACCCATAAATTACGAAAAAACCTCAACCGGCGGGACATGTATAGTCGGTTGCCATAAACCCCGGACATACAACAGGTCCGGATATGACGACTAATAGAAGCAAGCGGGGTTTATTCAACGTCGGGCTGTGACCCGTCCACGGTTGGTCACCCATCTGTTGCCGCCAAGAGGAGTTACTATGTTCTGGAAGAGTCTTGCAACAATCGCAGCGTTGAGTGTGGTCCTGACGGCCTTTGCCGCCGAAGCGGCGATTACCTTCCTTTATCCGGCGCAGAAGAGTTGGGTCAAACGTACCGACTACCTTATTTTCAAATTGAACAACCCTGAAATCACCGGAGTCAGGATAACCGTCAACGGTCTGGCCAGCGAACTCATGTTGATAAGCTCGCCGGAATACAGGAAGGCTTTTCAGGATTTTCTCATTCTGCAGCCGGTCTGGGATCCCGGAAAGAACGACATTGTTGTTGAAGGCTACAGCGGCGAGAAAAAAATCGAGACGGCGACGACCGACATTTATTACAATCTCAAGGGAGACCCTGCCGCAGTTCCTGCCGAATACCGCCCAAATGTGGTTCATATTCCTGAAATCGAGAAGCTTTGCAGTGCCTGCCATAACATGACCCCTACGACTGCCCAGCTCGACGGCAGTGTCGACCAGAAAAACCCCTGTTATACGTGCCACAAGAAGATTGCGAATCTGAATTATGTCCATGGACCGGTCGGCACCTTCTCCTGCGCCTATTGTCACAGTCTCCAGGGGAAACCGAAATATGCGCTCCCCCGGCGCGACGCGGCGTTGTGCAACGATTGCCATGCCGATAAAGCGGCTGAATTCAAGAAGCGCAAGTATCTGCACGGCCCGGTTGAAGCCGGCATGTGTGAAATCTGCCACGATGCACATAGCAGCAATTATCCGGCCCAATTGCACCAGCCGATCAATGCGCTCTGCCTTTCCTGCCATGAGTCGATCGCCGTCGACACGCATGTCGTGCGGACTTCCAACGGCACCGGACATCCGCTCAAGGACAAGCCGGATCCATCCAGGCCGGGTTCCGGTCGAGAGCTTTCCTGCGTATCTTGCCATAACCCCCACGGCGGCGATGTGCGGTACTTTTTCCAGAACAATCTCGAAGACAGGATGCAGCTTTGCCAGATGTGTCATAATAAATAAGGTTGGTCGTCACTTACTCTTCTTCAGAAAATATAAAGGCCGACACATTCCCCCCTGGCCCTCTCCTTTAGGTCCGCAATTTGAGCCCATCAAGAGAGAGGGAATAAAAGCTCCCCTCCCTTCGATGGGAGGGGCTGGGGGAGGGTGCAAAAAGATAGTTTTCACAGCTTTTGATGTCAGTGCAATTATCTAACTGATGCTGTAAAAAAGGAGAAATTATGAAAGAATTCAGTTGGCGTACAAAGGTTGTCGCGATGCTCATCATGGTTGGATTATTGGCGGGATGCGCCGGCACTCCCCCGATGAAACACAGATTCTACTGGCCGCCGCTGCCGGATGACCCGAAAATCGAGTGGCTGGGTGCCTATCGCAGCCAGCACGACCTGCCGAAGACGGGTTCGCAGCTCTTTTTCGAAGGCATTTTCGGCAAGGACGACCCGATCATCTTCAACCGCCCCAGCGGTATCGCCGCCGATGGAGAAGGGCTTGTCTATGTCTGCGACCCGTTGAATCATGCAATCGTCGTCTACGACCTGAAAAACAACAAGGTGCGTATATTCGGCAAGAATCTGGAGCAGCTTTTTCAGGAGCCGATGGGGATCGACATTGACGGCGCCGGCAATATCTATGTTGCGGATGCAGACGCCAAAAAGATCTTTATCTTCAACAAGGGCGAAAAGCCCGTGGGCAACATCGATCTGGCCACATTTGTCACGCGGCCGATCGGCATCGCCATCGACAAGGAGAGGAAAAGGATAATCGTCTGTGATTCCCAGGGACATAAAATCGTTGTCATCGACCTTGCCGGCAAACATCTCTTTTCCTTCGGCAAGCGTGGAGTGGAGGAAGGGGAGTTCAACGTCCCCGCCTGGGCTACGCTCCTGAAGGACGGCACTATTGTTGTGGCGGATTCTCTTAATACGCGAGTCCAGCTCTTTGACCCGGCAGGGAAGTTCATCAGCAAGTTCGGCAAGCGCGGCGACAATCCCGGTGAATTCCAGATGATAAAGGGGGTTGCCCGCGATACGGAGGACCATATCTATACGGTTGACGGCAAGGGGAACAACGTCTCGATCTTTTCCCCCAAGGGGGAGTATCTCCTGACGGTTGGTGGGGCGTTTACCGCTGAGCAGAAAATTGCCCCCGGCGGTTTCCTCCTTCCCATGGGGATATTCATCGACAAGAACAACACCATCTACGTGGTCGACCAGATGAATTACCGCTTCCAGGTGTTTCAGTACATGGATGAACGTTACCTCAAAAACCACCCCGTTGAGACGGGTGCAGCATCGAAGGAATAGCACCGTGAAATGACGGCCAATTAGCCTGCGCTAATCATGTGGCTGGTGAAATGACTGGTCAGCATGTAATGTAAATAAACAATAGTGCAATGAAATTGGTTGGTTAGCGTGCGTAAGGATTGTGGCACGGGAGTTGCTAGTGTAATGTTCAATAAGATTATCAATTGTGTCTCGGGAAACAATCCTTGCAGCACAAACAACCAAGAAAGAGGAGGAGTAAACAGATGAAAAAGTTATTAGCAACTCTGGCAGCAGTATCAGCAGTCGTCATGGCAAGCAGCGCCTTTGCCGGTAGCATCGTCGGCACAAAGCATGACCTGTCCTATGGCGGAGGTGCAGGCGGGCTCAATCAGTCCAACGTCAACTCGACCCAGGTCTGCGTTTTCTGTCACACCCCGCATAACTCCGCCAAGACCAAGGCACTGTGGAACAGAAAGGGAGTAACAGCTGACAACACATTTTCCACCTATACTTCAGGTATCATGATGGAAGGCGGCGCTGCGAACGGCTGGTTCCAGGGCGGTAAGGGCAAGTTCAACTCGAAGAGCACGTCGCTCCTCTGCATGACCTGCCATGACGGTGCAACCACCATGGGCGGCGCCACCCTCAACAATCAGCCGTATAATCCTAACGGCACACAGCAATTGACTGCTGCTGAAACTGGCGTATACAGCGCTTCTGGTACTGGTCTTATTACTGGTGCGGCAATGCTCGGAACCGATCTGACCAACGATCATCCGGTCAACATCGATTATGCCGCGGCCGCGACAACCGTCAATAATGCAAGACCCGGCAGCTTGGTAGCGACGACTGCCGCCACCGGTCTGCCGTTCCAGAACGGCATCATGGAGTGCAGCTCCTGCCACAACGTGCATGACAATGACATCAGACCTTTCCTGAGAGGGTCGCTTGCAGGCAGTGGTCTTTGCCTCAAATGCCATACTAAGTAATCGATTGTTCTGCTGTTTTGAAAGGGGATGGAGTTTTCCATCCCCTTTTTTTGTCTATCCCCCTTTCTTGCCTATCACTTGTCCGCAGTATGTTCATTGCAAACTTCTCATGTTGAAATAACGGTTCTGATGTGATAGGGTAAACGCTTTGCAGGGCGACTGTCGTTTTCATTTCTGATGTAGACCGTTCAGTTCAAAAACGGCAGTTAGCCGCGAATGGCACGAATAAGCACGAATGTTTTAACCCCTTGTAAAGCCTTGAGTAGTCACCGATCTGGTGAGTGCCTTTCTGCATCGCGAGAGCTTGTATATTCGTGCAAATTCGTGCAAATTCGTGGCTAAAATGCTTTTTATAGGTTCAATTGTGTGCGCTATTTGGCAGGTGTTTTTAAGCTATTCGGCTGGCAAACGACCGGTTGTTGAAGATTAGTCGGCTGCAATATAAACCTTGTGAAAAAACGCGCAGTTATGTAATTCGGGCGTGTCAAAATATTGTACAAAAGGGTACGATACTTGCAGAATATACTACTCTAGAGACCCCGTGTTGTTGATAATTAGGGTGGAATAATCCTCCGAGGAAAAAACAAAGAGTGCCATGCCGACAAAGTGCCTGAATATAGAGATAATAGCTTGCATCGCGCTCTTTCTTGCGGCCTTGTTTTCTGTTTCGCCGTCTGCGGCCTTTGCCGCCCTGAGCGGTGAGGCGGAATTGGGCTACGTAAGCTATGACCGGGAAGACAATGGCGTCAAGCAACTCGATGGATCGAGCTTCAGGCAACGATATTCTCTCCGCTATGACATCAGCGACCGCTTCGCCAAAGGGCGCCTCGGCGGCTACAAGCTTTCGTTGGGATATGAATGGTCTGCCCTGAACGGCAAAATAAAAACTCCGGGCGAAGAGGAAAGTTTTAATAGCACTGCCGGGCATATTCTCTATAGTGGCTTGTTAGTCATCGATCCGCAGGAACTTCCGTTTCGCTTGAAGCTCTTCAGCGGCGACATGACCCGCTCCGTTTTCCTGAGAGACACATCCCTTATTAATAGCACGACTTTGATTTCGTCGGATGTTGCGATGATTAATCCGGGTCTGGACACCGCCATTATCGACGGTACCCACATAAGAAGCGGCGCAACCATGGAGTTTGGCGTGAAAAACTCCATGAGCAACCGCTACAGCTCTGTTTTCAATAGTTTACCGATGATCGTGTTGGATTACAGCGACGAGATCAACCGTGACCTCAAAAGCATCACCCCCGTAAATAATCGACTGAAAAAGCTGGCGATTGCCAGCTTGAACAAGAAGGACAACTGGGTGCAGTTCAGGTCTACACGCTACAAAGACTATATCAATAAAGAGCAAAACTTTGATGAATACCAGTTTCTTATAGGAACCGTGGATCAGTCCATGCAAAGAAAATGGGTGCACTTTTCCAACTGGATACAGATTTCGGCTGACGGTTCGTATACCAAGCGTACCGACAGCAGCAACAGTTCAGAAAGTTACGATGTTAATCTTTTCGGTATTGCTTCAAGGAGAAAATGGGAGGCAAGGACCTTCAACACCTTCAGTCGTATCATCGATAATAACGGCCTCAGGTACGACACGAGGTTGCCTTTATACATAAGCGGCGTATGGGGCACGGAAACCGATTGGCGCGCCAGATTCAGTAATCAGCAGGTAAAGTATGCGCAATCGAGTCCAAACCTGGACAATATGGAAACCCTGGCTTCTCTGCGTGTCAATACATTCAAGCGCGCCCCTTTTACCCTTTCCCAGGAATTCCTGATTGATAATTATAAAAACGATTCTGCCAATAACCTGTCGATTCAAGGATCAATCGAAACCGCAAGCACCCGGAGATTTTCCTCCCAATTGGGCCTTTTTGCCAGCTACAAGGTCCGATCGGTCACCTCTGATAATGCATCTTCAGATTCCTCTTTGAGCCACGATATTTCTGCCAGAGCGGTTTATACGCCGATCAGCGCATTCAGGGCCGAACTTGTTGAAGCTGTTACGATTGCCACCGGCACTGAAACGAACTTTGTCGCTCCATCAGTTTCCGGTGGGAACAGCGGCATTACGACATTGGGTAATATTCAGCTGCCGTCTAACAGTTACAGCCGTTATTTGACGACAGCCAGAGCGGATTGGGAACCTGTAGCGAGGTTGCGTTTCGGTCTCATATATGAGAATGAAGCCATTGTTGCGGAAAACAGGGGAAGCATTTTTTCCAACAAATACGGGACCAACCTGGATTATCAACTTAAGTCTTTAATGGTCAGATTGAATGCGAACTACACGACTACGGACACCGAAAACTCCAACAGTTCGCAATTCGGTATAGATGGTAGCGCAACCTATACCCCAAACCGTTACATGGATGCATTGATTCGCTACAACTTTCGCCATTCGAGCGACTTTGCAGGAGTCAAAACAAACAGCTCAGAATTAAAGCAAAATGCCAATTACTATTTCTATCAGGTATCGGGCATCGCGCGAAGGATACTGGAACTAAATGAGACGCTGGAGTATAGCAAACTCAATGCCGGTAATAACGATAACAGGTTTTCCCGCAGTCTTACCCTGGGCGCCAGATACTATCCGTTGAGCAGGGTATATCTTGCCGCGAGGATAAAATATTCTCTCATAGACCAGCCCCAGCACAGCGAACAGCTGGTCTATAACGGCACTATCGGTTTTAATTTCCAGAAGATGCAAGCTACCATAGACTATAGTTACGGCGATCAAAGCGGCACTAACAGCAGGATTGAAAAGAGGTTCGAGGCAAATCTGAAGAAATTCTTCTGATGCCGTATTGCTTTTGAAATAGTAAGCGTTTCGAAAACCGGGATTTGCCCGGTTTTTTCATTGCGCAGTCGATTTGCCTGTTGATCAGAGAGTCCAATGACAGCCAGAAAAATATCCATAATAATTCCGGTCAAGCCTGGCGGGCCGGTGAAGGCGCTTGAGGCGTTGTCAGCCGTTGACTATCCATCCGACCTGATCGAGATCCTTGTCGCGTATGGAAGGCAGCCGAGCCGTCAGCGAAACCAGGCCGCTTTGCAGGCAGGAGGAGATATTTTATATTACCTCGACGACGACTCCCGCGTCTCTCCACAGTTCCTGAAACGCCTCCTGCCGCATTACGCGGACCCAGTCGTTGCTGCTGTCGGAGGGCCGTCCTTGACGCCCGTCGAGGATACTGCACTGCAGAAGGCCATTGGTCTCGCACTGGCATCTGTCTTTGGCGGCGGCGGCGTGCGCAATCGCTACCGCAAGTCAGGAAAAGCAAGAGCTACTGCCGACAACGAGCTTATTCTCTGCAACTTGAGCTTTCGTAAAGATATATTTCATGAATTCGGCGGACTTGATGAACGCCTCTATCCAAATGAAGAAAATGAACTGATGGAAAGGATCAGGAAGGCAGGCCTTCTGCTTATACATGACCCTGATTTGGCGATCCATAGGAGTCAGCGACCGACATTTACGGCTTTCCTCAAGCAAATGTTCGGCTACGGGAGAGGACGGGCTGAACAGACGTACATTAGCGGCGAAATTAAGTACATTACCCTGATTCCGTCTCTGTTTCTTATTTATCTTTGTTTATTACCGCTTTTTATCACATCTGTTTACGTTATCCCCATTTTATGCTATGCAATAACAATATTCTGCTGCTCAATTTTCGAGGCATTGAACGCAGGTGCGGTCAACCTTATACCGCGTTTGCTATGCCTCTTTCCTGCCTTGCACCTCGCCTATGGCGCGGGTATGATCAGAGGATTAATTTCACCGCGATTCAGGAAATCCAGGCCGGTAGCGGATGGCGTTACTGTAATGCGTGTGAAAGAATTTGGCCAACCATCAAACGGGCAATTTGATCGATCGACAGTATCGACTCGAAAAACATAACATCATTTTCCAAGGGGTTTATTGTGGATTTGAGTATAGTCGTACCCATTTACAACGAAGAAGAGAATGTCCCCGCGCTCTACAAAAAAGTCTGCGAAGCCTTGGAGTCCAGCGGTCTTGAATACGAACTCATTCTTGTTGATGACGGCTCCAGTGATGGCTCGTTGGCTGCGCTGAAACTTATTGCGTCACGGGACCAACATGTCAAGGTAATCAGTTTTCGCCGTAACTTCGGGCAGACAGCAGCTATGGCCGCTGGGTTCAACGCAGCCTGCGGCAGGGTTGTAGTGCCTATGGATGGCGATCTGCAAAACGATCCAAGTGACATACCGCGCCTTCTTAGCAAAATTGAGGAGGGGTATGACGTGGTTTCAGGTTGGCGTAAAGACCGTCAGGACACCTTCATCAATCGAAAGCTTCCTTCCGTAATTGCCAATTACCTCATCTCCAGGATGACCGGCGTATATCTGCACGATTACGGCTGTACGCTGAAAGCATACAGGCGGGAGGTCTTGGACGGCATAAACCTGTATGGTGAAATGCACCGCTTTGTACCTGCCCTTGCTTCGCAGGTCGGAGCAAAGGTGGCAGAACTGCCCGTAAAGCACTATCCCAGGCTCTATGGCACGAGTAAGTACGGAATTTCCCGTACTATGCGCGTAATACTTGATCTAATGACCGTAAAATTCCTTCTTACCTACTCGACAAAACCTATCCAACTCTTTGGCAAATGGGGGATATATACGTTAGGCGCCGGGTTTCTGAGCGGAGCAGCCACAATATACATGAAGTTGTTCGAGCATATGAGCATGAATCGCAATCCGCTTCTCATTTTGACTGCCTTTCTTCTCTTTATGGGGGTGCAGTTCATCGTGCTCGGCCTGTTGGGCGAACTGAACGCCCGCACCTATTACGAGGCCCAGTCAAAGCCGATTTATGTCGTCAAGGAAAAGATCAACCTTGGTTGAATGCAAGCCCAAAGTATTGATGCTTGCCCCTACGCCATATTTTTCGGACCGGGGGTGTCATGTCCGTATCTATGAAGAAGCCCGGACCTTGCAATCACAGGGCGTTGATGTGCGCATCGTCACCTACCATCTGGGGCGTGATATGCCGGGCATCCCCACATATCGGATTTGCACGGTTCCCTGGTACAAAAAACTCACCGCCGGCCCTTCCTGGCACAAGCCTTATCTCGACATCCTGCTGTTCTTCAAAGCGCTTCAGGTAGCAAGGTCGTTTGCTCCGGACATTATCCATGCGCACCTTCACGAAGGCGCTTTCGTCGGTTATTTCCTGAAAAAAATGCTGGGCGTCCCCTTGATCTTTGATTGTCAGGGGAGTTTGACGGCAGAAATAACCGACCATGGTTTTATAAAAGACGGCTCCATGTTGGCGAAGTGCTTCGCAGCCATGGAGCATTTCATAAATAACTCGGCCGACTTTATCATAACTAGCTCCGGTGCCGGCGCCCACGACCTTGTCACCCATTGGCAGGTGCCTGACCATAAGGTGAAAGCCGTTATCGACGGTGTGGACACAGCGGTATTTCGCCCTTACGAAAAAAACGAATGTCGCAGTGCGCTGCAACTCCCATTTGATGTGCCTATCGTTGCTTTTCTCGGGCTACTTAACCGTTATCAGGGGATAGACATCCTTTTGGAATCTATTGCGATTCTGCGTGAGCGAAAGGTGCAGATTCATTTTCTGATCATGGGGTTCCCTGAGGATCAATACATCCATAAATGCAGGGAGTTGGGTCTGGATGAAATGGTCAGCTTTACAGGCAGGATTGACTATGCGATGGCGCCACTATATCTGTCAGCCTGTGATATCGCCGTCTCACCGAAAATATCGCTGACAGAGGCGAACGGCAAGCTGTTTAACTACATGGCGTGCGCTCTGCCTACGGTGGTTTTCGATACGCCGATCAACCGGGAAATTCTAGGTGATGCCGGTGTCTATGCGCGCTTTGCTGATGCGGCAGATTTGGCAACCCGGATTGAAGAGCTGGCTGCCGATAAAGCCGGCCGGGAATCGTTTGCCAGGAAAGTCCGGGAGAAAGCGGAGCGTGACCATTCATGGCGGGTCAGGGGAGAAGTGCTGCTTGAAATCTACAGGGGAATTTTAAAGGCCGTGAGGAGTGAGGAGTGAGGAGTGAGGAGTGAGGAGTGAGGAGTGAGGGCTTCTGCTAGAGACAGATTATTTGTAAAAGCTCAGCATCGTCCGGTTAGAAAATTGCATTTATCATTTGGGCATGAAAACACTGCCATGCACCCTCCCCCACCCCCTCCCATCGAAGGGAGGGGCGCTTGTAATCCCCTCTCCTCTGGTGGGAGAGGGTTAGGGAGAGGGGGGGAAATGCAGATTGCAAGGACCTAACCGAACAACACTGGTATAAGCTGAATAAAAAAAGGGCGGTCATTGATTGACCGCCCTTTTTGTCCGTCTAATCTGACTGCTATTTTATGGCGATGTTGTTGGCTATCAAGGTACCGTTGGTGATGGTAAGGCTGCCTGTAAGCACCGTGGGGGTTGCCAATTGTGCGGAATAGCCATTGTCTAGAGGCCAGCCGCCACTCAACGTAAACGTTGTACCGGCTTTGTTCAGGTTGAGCGTTTCGGGAAAGGCTGCCGTCGTGACCTTTATCGTGGTCGTTGTCGATGATGCAGCGTTGAAGGCTGCCTGCAGGGTGGAGTAGTAATTAATCTGGCCACCCGTTAGTTCGATCCTTACCTTGTCCGACACCGGCGTGGCGGAGAAATTCGCGGTTACATGTGTGTAGCCGGTCATGGTGAAGGTGCATGTGGTAGAAGTCCAGCCGTCGCATACGTTGACGCTGGGTACGGTGCTGTCGCCGATCCACCCGGCAAAATATTTGCCGGCATCGGGGACGGCGGTGAGGGTGACAATGGTGCCGTCGTTAACCGTTCCGTCGCAGGTTGCGCCGCAGTTTATGCCTGCCTCCGTACTGGTAACCGTGCCGCCTGCCGTGCCGGTCTTGGTGATGGAAACGTAATCATAATCCTTGATGAAGGTCGCCGTTATAATGTGCGCTGCTGCTATCGCGTTGAAAGTGTAGCCGGCGGTCGGCGTTGGCGAGACGATGCTGCCGTCCACGTTTATCTTGTCGATGCGGTAGTTGGCTGCGGGGGCAAACGTGAAAGTCTGGCTGGTTCCATCGGCCTTCATTATGGTTCCGGCCGGCGTGATGGTGCCGTTGGCGCCTGCATTTGCTTCGATTGCGTACAGTTGCGGGCCGATGAAGTTGCCCAGGCTCTGCGGAGATTGGAAAAAGCTTGCGTAGGCGGTATCGGGAATATTGCCCAGTGTGGCTGCAACTGCGTTCGAGTTTGTGTTGATGACGGAGACGCTGTTGCCCATGTTATTCACTGCCAGGACGCGGAAGCCGTCGGGGGATACGGCAACGCCGAACGGCATGGTTCCGACGCTGATGGATGTTATTGCAAAGCTGGTGGTGTCGATAGCGGCCACGCTGTCTCCTGCGGGTGCCGCAGCCGACTTGGTAGCATACACGGTGCTGCCGTCAGGCTTGACTGCAACAGCGAAAGGCGCAGAGTCCGTACCAAGCGGAACGGTGTTGGTTATGGCCTTGGTGGATTCGTTGATGACCGTAAGGGTGTTGGCGGAATTGTTTGCGACATAAATTTTGGTTACGGTGCCTACTTTTCCGAGGGCGATCCCCATCGGGGCGTTACCTGCCGGACCTGCCGAAAACGTTGTTAATACGGTGTTGTCTGAGGTTTTTATGGCAGTAATGTTGTCGGTGCCGGAGTTTGTTACGTAAACTGTTGCGCCGTCAGGGCTGATGGCCACGCCGATCGGAGCCGTTCCTACGCCGGGGGATGCGATTATGTTTGGTGTAGGAGCTGTGAGGTCAATCACCGAAACGGACATGGCGTCATAGTTTGCCACATAGAGCCGCGTTCCCGCGGAGTTGACAGCTAAACCGCTGGGTGTGTTCGGCAGGCTGATCGTATTGATGACCGACGGGTTGCTCGGATCGGTCAATGCGTCAATAACCGAAATGGTTTTACTGGTCTGATTGGATATATAGACGCGTGTGCCGTCACTGCTGATCGCCACACCGTATGGCTTCACGCCGGTCCCCAAAGGTATTTTACTGACATAGCCGTTCGTTGCGACATCGATCACCGATACGGTGTTATCACTGAGGTTTGTGATGTATGCGTATGGCGCCGCATTGGCGAAAGTTGCACACATAAGCATACCTATGAGGCCTGTAATGAGTCTGAAATACATGGTTTCCTCCTCTTCCGTTTACGTTGTCTCTATGTAATTTAATGGTGTAATTGAAAATTCTTTCCCTGATTTATGCAAAATCGAAACCAATGGGGTTGATGGTTGAATCTTTTCGAGGTGTTCATCTTGTGCATCGTGGTTAACAGCTTTTTCAGGCTGTTAAAAATTAATAGCATAATCGGCCGGTGATTTAAAGCCTTTTCGGCCCAATCAGCGCTCCTGTTCTGAAATGGTTTTTCCTGATTCCGTAGTCGCGCATCGGTGAGAAATTCATAATGCTGGAGTTTTTTTTGTGGTTGATTTAATATTATTATTTCAAGCATGATAATATATGGTTCCTGGCTGAGCATATACTGGTCATTAGTGGAGAAATTATTTATGGCTGAAAATGGTTTGAATATTGTCTGGCATAGTCGCTCCCTCACAAAAGCCGATTATTACGACCGCAACGGTCATCGACCGTTGGTCGTGTGGTTTACCGGCCTTTCCGGGTCCGGCAAGTCGACGCTCGCCCACGCGGCTGAAGAGGCGCTCTTCAAAAAAGGGTGCTACACCTATATTCTCGACGGCGATAACATGCGTCATGGCCTGAACAGCGATCTCGGCTTCTCTGAAGCGGACCGTCGCGAGAACATCCGGCGTATCGGTGAAGTGGCGAAGCTTTTCGTCGATGCGGGAATCGTCGTCCTGGCTGCTTTCATCTCTCCATACCAGGAAGACAGGGATCGGGTGCGGGCCCTTTTCGAGCCCGCCGAATTTATTGAGATCTATGTCAAATGCGATCTGGATACCTGCGAGAGCCGCGACCCAAAGGGGCTCTACCGCAAGGCCAGGGCCGGCCAATTGCCACAGTTCACCGGCATAGACAGCCCGTATGAAGAACCGCAAGCCCCCGAACTGGTGATCGATACCTGCCGCCTTGGTGTGGAAGAATCCGTTGCCGAGATCATCAGGTTTATCGAAAGGCGGTCGGCAGACGGCGGACGGCGGACGGCGGTCGGCGGTCGATAGTCGGCGGTCGGAAGACGTAAGTTGACGGTGTAAAACAGGTTGCGGGTAGAATTGAAATGCGGCTGGTGGTGTATCGGGCTGCGGTGATTTTGTCGCCGACCGCCGACCACCAACCGCCGACTGGGGTCCCCCATGAAACATCTCGAAGAGCTGGAAGACAAATCCATATATATATTGCGCGAGGCTTACAAGAATTTCGACAACCTCTGTATGCTCTGGTCCATCGGCAAGGATTCGACGGTTATGCTCTGGCTGGTGCGGAAGGCGTTTTTCGGCCATTGCCCGATACCTTTGGTGCATATTGATACCTCCTTTAAGATCCGGGAGATGATCGCCTACCGTGACAGGCTGGCCGAGGAATGGGGCTTGACCCTGGTGGTGGGGCAGAACCGGCAAGCCCTTGAGGCTGGCATGAACCCTTCCCTGGGTAGAATGGAGTGCTGCACCGCACTTAAAACCGAAGGCTTGAGCCGAACCCTTGCCGATAAGAGGTATAACGGGGTCATTGTCGGCGTCCGTTCCGATGAGGAAGGAACCAGGGCAAAGGAGCGTTATTTTTCTCCCCGTGACAAGAACAACGACTGGGATTTCCGCGAGCAGCCACCCGAGTTGTGGGACCAGTTCAAAACCCGGTTCGAGCCGGGCACCCATGTCCGGATCCATCCCCTCCTGGATTGGACCGAGATCAATATCTGGGAATACATCAAGAAAGAAAATATCCCGGTCATCCCGCTCTATTTCGACCAAGGGAACGGGACCCGCTATCGAAGTCTCGGTTGCGCGCCCTGTACCGGCACCATTCAATCGAAGGCGAAGAATGTGGATGAAATCATCGCGGAACTGCGTAACACAAAGGTTGCGGAACGCTCCGGCAGGGCACAGGATGCGGACCGGGGCATGGAGAAGCTGAGGAAGGATGGGTATATGTGAGAGGCGGTCGATGGCTGAACGGCGGTCGATGGTTGATGGTCGGCGGTCGGTGGTTGACTGCCGACCGCCGACTGCCGACTGCCGACTGCCGACTGCCGACTGCCGACTGCAGTTCTATGAGGTAACCATGAAAGATTATAAAGAACTTGATGTATGGCAGCGCTCCATCAGGCTGGTTGTTGCTGTTTACGGCCTGCTGCGGGACTTTCCTCCCGAAGAGCGTTTCGGCTTGGCCGACCAGATAAAGCGTTCGGCTGTGTCAATACCTTCGAATATAGCAGAAGGGGCAGGACGTCATGGTTCAAAAGAGTTTGCCAAGTTCTTGACTATAGCATGCGGCTCTTCCAATGAGTTGGAAACGCAGCTTATCATAGCGCAGAAATTGGGGGTTGCTGCTGCTGTCGACGCAATCCTTGCGGAGCTCTTTATCATCCGAAAACAATTGCATGCTTTCATCAACTCTCTGAGGTCAAATTGTGAAAAGTAAGCCAACAACCAACGAACAGAGAACTTCGGTCGGCAGTCGGTGGTCGGCAGTCGAAAGTCAACCACTGACCAACGACCATGGAACTGCAGTCGGCAGTCGGCAGTCGGCAGTCGGCAGTAAACCACCGACCGCCGACCGCCGACCACCGACCGAAGTTCAACCACCGACCGAAGTTCAACCACCGACCGCCGACCGCCGACCGCCGACCGAAGTTCAACCGCCGACCGCCGACCGCCGACCGCCGTCCGAATTTTTCCAAATCGTCTTCGTCGGTCACGTGGACCACGGCAAGTCCACCCTTCTCGGGCGCATCTACGCGGACACCGATTCCCTTCCCGAAGGGCAGCTGGAGAAGGTCCGCGCCATCTGCGAGCAACAGGGAAAGGCATTTGAGTACGCCTTCCTCTTTGATGCATTTCTCGAAGAGCAGGAGCAGGGGATTACCATTGATACCGCCCGCACCTTTTTTTCCTGGGAGAATCGGCAGTATATAATAATAGATGCGCCGGGGCACAAGGAGTTCCTGAAAAACATGATCTCTGGCGCTGCCAGGGCCGAGGCGGCGGTGCTGATCATCGATGCTGCCGAAGGGGTGCGCGAGCAGTCGCGGCGCCACGGCTACATGCTCAGTCTCCTGGGGATCCGGCAGATTGCGGTGGTTGTCAACAAGATGGACCTGGTCGGCTATGACGAGCAGGTCTTTAACGCCATCGTCGAAGAGTACGGGGCATTCCTGAAGGGGGTGGGCGTCTCGCCGCAGCAGTTTATCCCAGCCAGCGCCAGGAACGGCGACAACGTGGTGCGGCGCAGTGATGCCATGCCCTGGTATCGGGGGTCTACGGTATTGGAAAGCCTCGGTCTCTTTGAGAAGCTCCCCACCGACGAAGACCTGCCGCTCCGCTTTCCGGTGCAGGATGTCTACAAGTTCGACGCCCGCCGCATCATTGCCGGCCGGCTTGCTGCCGGAGTCCTGCGGGTCGGCGATACCGTGGTGTTTTCACCCTCCAATAAAACCGCCGTCGTCAAGACCATCGAGGCCTTCAATGTCCCCCATCTCCCATTGGCGGCAGTCGCCGGCAAATCGACCGGCTTTACCCTCGACGAGCAGATTTTCGTCGAACGTGGCGAAATCGCCTCGTTAAAAGAGTCGGCGCCGGAGGTGTCGGACCGTTTTCGCGCCAACCTTTTCTGGATGGGGAAGAACCCCCTTGTTCGCGGCCGCAGGTACGGCTTAAGGCTGGCAACCTGTGCGGTGGAGATGGAGCTGGAAACGATCCATCGCATCATCGATGCCGCCAGCCTCGACCCGGTTGCGGTAAAGGACCGCGTTGACCTGAACGACGTGGCGGAAGTGACCATCAGGACCAGGAAGCCGATCGCCCTGGACTGCTATGCAGAATGCGACGTCACCGGCCGGTTTGTGGTGGTGGACGGTTATGACGTGTGGGGCGGCGGCATAGTCACGGAAGTGCTGAGCGACGAGCAGGAAGCGTTCCGCAGGGAAGCACGGCAGCGCGACATTGCCTGGCGTCGCGGCGAGGTTCAGCTCGGCGAACGGGTGCAGCGCAACGGCCACAATCCCGGCATCATCCTCTTCACCGGCGAAAGCGGCACCGGCAAGGCGCGCCTTGCTCGACACCTGGAGCGGCGGCTTTTCAACAGCGGTCGGCAGGTGTATCTTCTTGACGGGAAAAACCTGCTATTTGGCCTGGGGCTGGATGTCACCGAGGAGGACAAGGACGAAATGGTGCGCCGTTTCGGCGAAGTGGCGCAGATCCTGCTCAGGGCGGGGCAGATCGTGGTTTCCACCACCAACACCTTTGCCCGGGCCGATCACCAGATCATCCGCACACTTGTCCATCCCCACCAGGTCATTTCCGTGCATATGGCCTTTGCCGAGGGGGAGACGCCGGAGAATACCGATCTGAACTTTCTCGAGTCCGACGATCTGAAAGAGGCAGCCAGGCGTATCGTGGCGAAAATGGAGGAGATGGGGGTGTTGCTGTGAAAGGCGGTCGGTGGTCGGTGGTCGGTGGTGAAAGGAAAAAGGAAGTTTCGGGGCGGTCCGAGTGACGATACAGGTTGTTTTTCCGGTTTAATTGAATTTCCATAAAGGAGTATATATATGAACAAGTCCACAGCTAAAATAGATCTGAGCACTTTGCCGGAAGACGCACAAAGAGAATTGGTGGACTTTTATCAGTTTCTAAAAAAGAGATATAAAATTCAAAAGAAGAAGGCGGCGTCTGCTTTGCCAGGAGAATTTCTCGTTCCCATAGCCGTAAAAGAATATTATAAGGTCGAGAGGAATGAAATATATGCCGATGTCTAAGGTCTTTGTTGATTCTAACATCTGGATCTATGGTAATTTGCGGATCATCAACCCGTTTGCAACTTCTTGAGTTGGTGGAATTGATTTAGAAGCGGTCGGCGGTCGGCGGGGACTGGGGACTGGGGACTGGGGACTGGGGACTGGGGACTGGGGACTGGGGACTGGGGACTGGGGACTGGGGAAAATTGGCGAGTGAACTGTTCAATCTCTGGTGTTTCTTGCATGGTTGTGATAGAATTGCTTGCAATGCTAGGAGGTGTGCCGTGAAAAAGCGATTACAGATCAATGTTGCCCTTGAGGAGGCTGAGGCTGCCATCATCAATGAATACTGCCGTGTTCATGATCGTACACCGCAATGGCTCTTCAAGGCCGGCGCCAGAGCAATTGTTGAGGAAGATATGCGGGAACGCCGCGCCGATCTTATGACCATGCAGTCGCTCAGTGATATCGAAAAAGGCCTGTCCGGACCGGCTGACCGCCTTGTATCCATGATAGAAGAGGATTCCCGCCAGGGTGCGGCACTGTCTGACTCATTGCTGAGAAAGAGTGCGTGAAGACCAGACGTCATTCCGGAATACGGGTAACACCGACATTCGAGGCGGCATACTCTGATTTGAGCAGTTATCTGCGTAAGGCAAGCCCTCTGGCGTTTATCGCCCTTCCGTCGGCAATGACCACCATCCTTGCCACAATCGATAATCATCCCCATGCCTGGCCGATCCGCAGAAAGGTTATTGGCGACAGGGAGATTGCATTTCATCTGGCTGTTATGCCAATTGCCTATCGTCGGCTGCATTTGCGCTATCTGGTGGATGGTGATATTGCCCATCTACTGGCAATATGGGTAGATGGACATGATGAGCCCGATTATTTCAGGCCGTAAAGGCTGGGGACTGGGAATTGAATTGGAGATTTAGGGATTTATGATTGTTTATCTGGACACAAGTGCTTTAAACAGGATTTTTGACGACCAAGCGCAACCGCGGATTTTTCTGGAAGCATCATCCATGCTGCTGGTATTTGGTCTGATTGAGAAAAGGATCATCTCGATTGTCTCTTCTGAAGTACTTGTTTACGAAAATTCACGAAACCCATTATACTGAACGGCAGATATTCGTCAACGCGGTCTTGCGGAAAGCCCGTGTGATCCAGACGTTAAACGACGGATTGGCAAAGAGGGCACAGGAGATAGAAACTCTGGGAATTAAGGGTCTTGACGCTCTGCATCTGTCCTGTGCGGAAAAATTGAAGTCTCGCTATTTCGTAACCTGTGATGACAGAATTATTCGAAAATATACAGGTGCCGTTGTGGCGATAAACCCAGTGGAATTCACCATGCTCATTTTGCAACAGGAGGCGGACAATGCCGACAGTTAAGAAATTAATAGTACCTTCCAGCGAAGAAGTAAGAAGTGAGGCGGTTCAGACGCTTATTAAGCAGATGGGCATTACCAAGGCTGCTATTTTCATCAGGGAAAACATGGCACACAAAGAGGATTACCTGAAGATCAAGAGTGAGCTTTTTGGCCAGAAATCGGCGACGCAGTTGTATGAGGAAATCAAGAAGCGGTGAAGAATTAGAGAGCGACGGGAGACGTTCTTACCACAGTCCGCCGACCATCGACCATCGGCCGAAGTTCAGCCATCGACTATCGACTGCCGACCGACTTTAATGGCCGTAGCCGTAAGAAGTGAGAAGTGAGAAGTGAGAAGTGAGAAGTGAGAAGTGAGAAGTGAGAAGTGAGAAGTGAGAAGTGAGAAGTGAGAAGTGAGAAGTGAGAAGTGAGAAGTGAGAAGTGAGAAGTGAGAAGTGAGAAGAATGCCGTAAACAGTGAAACCGCCGACCGCCGACCGCCGACCGCCGACCGCCGACCGCCGACCGCCGACCGCCGACCGCCGACCGCCGACCGCCGACCGCTTTTAATTGGCCCCTATTTTGCATAATTTCTAGTCGTGCCGTTAAATTTGTATCTTTGAAATGACGATTAAAAGTAAAAATAGTTGAAGTTCTTTAATAATTGTTTTATGGTACATTCATAAAAGTTGTAAATCAGGCGTTGGGGCAAGATGATTAAGGTCTTGAGAACTCCGAGCGGCCCATTGGGTGGTGCAGAAGTTTTTACGCTAAATTGAGAAGCATGCGGTTAAATGACAGGGGCCAGGCAGCCGGGATTAGAAATAAGTAGGGTCAGTGAGCAGTTCCCGATTCCCCGTTCCCAGAATAAATGACAAAGTCAAAGACACATAAACAGGAGGTTTTACACATGAAAAGTTTGCGTAAGAAGATTTTGGCAATGGCCTCGGTGGTTGCGCTTTCGGGGTTGATGACGGCTTCCGTGGCTGGTGCGGCGGATAAGTTGATTGTGAAGGGGACCGATGGGGTGACTGATGTTTTTAAAGTTGATGATGCGGGGGCAATTGCGACAAATGGTGGGTTTTATTATGATGCAGTTAATAAACGTGTCGGGGTTGGTACCACTACACCCGGCATCGATTTAAACGTTGTTCGAGATATAAGCGCTGGTGGCTCTGTTGCTTTTCTTGACGGTATCGGGGAGGTAGGGTACGGGCCGAATATTGCTATACGTACCGCTCGTGGGGCTAAAGGCGCTATGAATGCGACACAAAACGGTGATATCGTCGGTCAGGTTAACTTCCGTGGTGCTGTTGGTACTGCCGGAGCAGCAACATTTGCTCCCATTCGTCGGTCAGGTTTTGTTTCATACGCTACAGAAAACTATACCGCCACCGGGCAGGGAACAAACCTTACTTTTGTAACTACAGCGAATGGGACTACTACGCCGACGGAAAAGTTTTTTGTTAATGGCGACGGGAAAATCGGAATCGGCGCAGCTCCGGATGCGTTGACTGCTGCTTTACTTGATGTAAACAGTGATACGGTGCGTGTCCGTACAGCCCGCACCATCGCGACTTCTACGACAAGTTGTCAGCAGGGTGAGATCAGTTGGGATGGTAACTACGTTTATGTTTGTGTTGCCCTGAATACTTGGAAGCGGGCCGCACTTTCAACTTGGTAATTAAAACTTGACACTCTAAATATTAGAGGGGCGGTTACTATGTGACCGCCTCTTTTTTATTTGAGCTTTACATAGGCAACTTAAATTTATGGACACTGACAATGGACAATATATTTTTAAAATTGAAGAGATTGCGGCTGCAGTTATCCGAATATATCATACCGAAGGGGTATTACATTCAGAGTGAACCTATATTTTTATCTACTGAAAACGATTTTATCGTTTCGGAATATCCGGTAGAAACAATTTCCTTTAACCGCTCGTTGTATGGGAACAGGTACGCGCCGATGCGTGATACCAATCGTTGGCTGCTCTTACGTTTATTGTTGAATCGTGTTTCCAGCCTAGGGGGGGGAGATTATGCCGAATTGGGTACGTATCAAGGCGCTTCGGCTAGGATAATCTATAAGCACATGGACCCTAGTTATGAGTTACATTGTTTTGATACCTTCAGCGGATTTGATCCTAGGGATATAGTGGCTGAACGTGAGACCAGTGGTATTTTAGCGTCAGAAAAAGACTTTGCCGATAGCGATATTGCAAGTGTAGAAAAATTTATTCGCGAGCTTGATTTATCGAAGACTCTTCGTCTGCATAAGGGATATTTTCCTGAAACTTTCTCCGGGCTTGAAAGTAAGGAATGGAGATTTGTTCACCTTGACTGTGATCTTTATGAGCCAATACGAACAGGCCTGGAAAATTTTTGGCCTAAATTGGTTAACCATGGTGTCATGGTAATTCATGATTACAATTCAGCTTACATTGGTGTGAAAAAAGCTGTTGATGAATTTTGTCAACGCAATTTAGTGGCACCGATACCATATACAGATAAGTCGGGTTCAGTAATTCTAGTTAAACAGGAGTAAATGCATGCTGGGTTTCCAGCGCATATAATGTGCAAGCAACACATCTGTCGATTGATATCGACGCACAACTATGGATGCGGCTTACGAAAGTGGCCGCCTCTTTTTTATTAAAAGTCGTGAGGAGCGAGTTGTGAACAGTGAATAGTAGGGTAAAACAATAAAAATTGTCAGTCGGCCGAATATGATTGTAAAGGCTGTGAATCGTTAGAAGTGAGTTGTGAGTTGTAACGGCTTTGAATCGCAAGGGGAAGGAGCATGATTTAGGCATTTTGGACATTGATTAACACTGAAAAGGCATGATGTGAAGGCAAACCCCATGATCTAAGGATTTTTTTAGATCTGTGTTCATCATGAAGATCAGTGTCCCATAAAAAAAGATTGAAAGCTATTCATTTGGCCACGGATTAACACTGAAAGTCATGAACTGAAGGCAATACGAGGATCGGGAAAACCTGCGAAGAGTGAAGGAAAATAACCGTTGCAATGTGTAACGTACCAGGTTACAATTTAACGCATGATCAGGAACTTTCGCCACAAAGGTCTGGATAATTTTTTCGCGACCGGAAGCAAGGCAGGCATCCAGGCAAAACACGCTGAGCGGTTACGCCTTATACTTGCACGCCTGGATGCAGCAGGCGAACCGAGAGACATGAATCTTCCCGGCCTCAGGTTGCATGGCCTGAGCGGAGATTTTGACGGGTTTTGGTCTGTGGATGTCAGTGGCAACTGGCGAGTCGTTTTCAGGTTTGAAGGGAAGGACGTTTTGGATGTCGACTACCTGGATTACCATTAAAGGAGAAATACCATGATGCACAACCCACCCCATCCCGGAGAGGTGATCCGGGAACTTTGCATCAAGCCCCTCGGCATTTCCGTCACCCAGGCGGCAAAGGCCCTTGGAGTTTCCCGCAAGGCCCTTTCCGAGCTATTGAACGGTCATGCCGGGATAAGCCCGGAGATGGCGATTCGCTTGTCCATCGCATTCGATACAACACCAGAAAGCTGGTTGACCCAGCAGGTTCAGTACGACCTTTCGCTGGCCGAGCAGAAACGGAAAGACCTGAAGGTCGAAAAGCTGATGGCCGCATGAAGCAAGTCTTTGGATTTAGCCACGAATGAAATCCGACAAGCCATCAGGGTCAGAACCTCGATGGGACGCAGATCAAGTCGGAAAAGGCTATGATTTTAAAACCAAAAAGGAATTTGCTCCTGGAGTTGCTTTAAATCTGCGTACATCCTGAAAATCTGCGTCCCATAAAAAGGTTTGAGATTAAGGTTGTTATTCGAGTTCATTCCTTTAAGACCAAAAAATTATTTGGACGCAGATCAAGTCGGAAAAGGCTATGATTTTAAAACCAAAAAGGAATTTGCTCCTGGCATGGGTTTAATCTGCGTACATCCTGCAAATCTGCGACCCCAAAAAAGGTTTAAGATCAAGATTGTTATTCGAGTTCATTCGTGAAATTCGTGGCTCAAGTAGATTCAAGGTTATTTGTAGTTTGGAGATGATATGCAAGCACTGAAGATGTTTTCCAATTTTCTCACGGAGCTCTGGTCCCGGAGGCACATGATCCTGGAGCTGGCCAAGCGCGACTTCAAGACCAAGTACCTGGGCTCCTACCTGGGGATATTGTGGGCCTTCGTTCACCCCACCATCTACATCGTCATCCTCTGGTTCGTCTTCCAGGTCGGTTTCAAGTCCCAGCCCCAGGCAGACTACCCCTTTATCCTCTGGATGATGACCGGCATCATTCCCTGGTTCTTCTTCAGCGAATGCCTGCAGAGCGCCACCATGTCCATCATCGACAACAGCTTCCTTTTAAAGAAGGTGGTCTTCAGCATCGGCATGCTACCCATCGTCAAGATCCTCTCTGCCCTGGTGATCCACGGCTTCTTCATCGCCATCATCTTCATCATGTCTATCCTCTACGGCTATCCGCCGGACCTTCACTACCTCCAGGTGTTCTACTACCTCTTCGCTGCAATAGTGTTGCTGCTGGGGCTCTCCTGGCTCACCTCGTCACTGGTGGTCTTCCTCCGCGATGTGGGGCAGCTGGTGGCCATGGTCCTCCAGTTCGCCTTCTGGCTCACCCCCATCTTCTGGTCCGCCAAGATCCTCCCGGCCAAATACGCGAACCTGATCAAGCTCAACCCGGTCTATTACCTGGTGGAGGGCTACCGGGAAAGTTTCATCTATAAGGTCTGGTTCTGGGAGCAGCACTACATGCTTACCCTTTACTACTGGATTGTAACCGGCTGCATCTTCATCTTGGGGGCGGTGGTTTTCCGGAGGCTCAGGCCGCATTTTGCTGATGTGCTGTGAAACTGGGAACTGGGAACTGGGAACTGGGAACTGGGAACTGGGAACTGGGAACGGTCCGGTCATCTTTTTAGGGGGTTAAATGAAGGACCATAAAGAGCTTGATACATGGAAAATCAGTATGGATTTCGTTGTGGATGTTTATGCTATTTCCAAGGCTTTCCCAAAGGATGAACTATATGGCTTAACCAGTCAATTAAGAAGATCAGCCGTTTCGATCCCTTCGAACATTTCTGAAGGGGCAGCAAGGAACTCGGAAAAAGAATTCATCCAGTTTCTGCATGTTGCTTTGGGCTCAGCCGCTGAGGCAGAGACACAACTAATCATTGCCCAACGCTTAGAATTTTCTGGCGTTATTGACCCATTACTTGTTAAAATAGAAACAGTGAAAAAGCTCATAAGTGGTCTTATAAAGCATTACAAGTCAAAGCAATTATGAACAGAGAACGCATAGAACAGGAAAAAGTGAGTACTAACCCCGCTCTTTCAGTCTCTCCAGATACCCGATCCCAGGTCCCCGATCCCGAGATTGCAATATCCGTCCAAAACCTCACAAAAGTGTACAAACTCTACGACACCCCCTTGGATCGTCTGAAAGAGTCTGTTAACCCCTTCGGCAAAAAGTATCACAAGGACTTTTATGCGCTCAATGATGTGAGTTTTGAGATAAAAAAGGGCGAGACTGTCGGGATCATCGGCAAGAATGGTTCCGGCAAATCGACGCTGTTAAAGATTATCACCGGGGTTTTGACCCAAACCAGCGGCAATGTCACGGTCAATGGCAAGATATCTGCATTGCTGGAGCTCGGCGCAGGTTTTAACCCTGAGCTGACCGGCATTGAGAACGTTTACTTCAACGGTACATTGATGGGATACACCAAGGATGAGATGGATGCACGGCTGGATGACATCCTTAGCTTTGCAGATATCGGCGAGTTTGTCTATCAGCCGGTGAAGAGCTATTCCAGCGGGATGTTCGTCAGGTTGGCGTTTGCGGTAGCAATTAATGTTGATCCGGAAATTCTTATCGTTGACGAGGCGTTAAGTGTTGGGGACGTGTTCTTCCAACAGAAGTGCTATGCTGAGATTCGGAAAAAAATAAATAGCGGTATTACATGCCTGTTTGTTTCTCACGATACGTCAGCGATCATGAATATTTGCCGCCATGCGGTCTTACTAAACAAGGGAACTATTGAGTTTCGAGGGACGCCGGAAGAGGTGGTAAGCAGGTATTCTGCCTCGGTTGGCAGCAAGGCGAAGTCCTCCAAGCTTTACACCTCTACAAAGCCCGCCCCTAAATCAGCAGACGGCGGCCAGCTGATGGCGTCCGCGGATATCCTTGCTCGCAACATTCTACCTTATGGCAGCAAGCGACATGGTGCAGGGGGGATTGTCATCGCTGCGGCGCGGGTTACCGATACCCATGGGAGGGATACCCTTCATGTCCCCATGATGGGAAATCTCTACTTCTACTTGCTACTACGGGCAAATGATGAGGTTTACGATCCAAGCACTGGCATCCAAGTATGTGACCGTATGGGGAATATCGTTTTTTCCGCCGGGACTCGACAACTGGGACAAAAGCTTCCCGACCTGAAGCCGGGGCAGGAGCTGGTTGTTAGGATTGAGCTGACTTTTAGCGTACAGCCCGGCGAATATACCTTTAGCCTCGGTACCGCGGAACCTTCCTCGGAAGGACCTAACGTGGGGTATATCCATGACCGGTTGGATATGCTCGGACCGATCGTTGTGAGTGCCAGTTTCGACGGCATCTTACCGTTTCATGGAATTGCCCAGCTTCCCATGGAAATCAACTATTCCAAACAATGAGATAAGCCCATGTTTGAAAAACTCTTCAAGAGAACTTCTCCAAAATGTCAAAAAAATGAGCCAATTTTTATTGTTGGCGTCCCCCGCTCTGGTACAACGCTCCTCAGAGTGCTTCTGGACTCTCATCCCAACATTGCCTGTGGCCCTGAAACCCCCTGGCTGGCAAGGGGCACTCACTCAATCAAGGGGCTCTATCGCTTCATGGCAGAGGATTCTCTGGGATATGTCAAAAGCTACAATGTGCCACAAAAGGAACTGAGGAAGAAGACCGCAGAATTCGTTGACGGTTTGTTCATGGCCTACGCAACTTCGAAAAACAAGAGCCGCTGGGCGGAGAAGACACCCGACCACAGTCTTGAGATACCTTTTCTGGCGGATATTTTTCCAAATGCCTGTTTTGTCCACATTGTCAGGGATGGTCGCGATGTTGCCTGTTCCACATCAATCCTTTCCGAGGAGCGGAAGGCTGTCTCCGAATGGCATTCCAACAACCTCCTCATGGATGATGGTGTGGTAGCCACCAATACGGTGCAGAACTCTGCCCTTCGCTGGCTTACCTGGCTTAGGCGGATTGAACGGGAGTTGTCGCGCGTTCGGCGGTCCTACACGCTTCGCTATGAAGACCTTGTTGCCGCCCCCGAGCAGGAACTCAGGCGTCTGATGACCTTTATCGGTGAGGAGTTTTCCCCCACCATGCTTGATTATATGAAAAGAAAGCATGATTACCCCGACTGGGAATGGGGGAGTCGTGATGTGAAACGTTCCAAAGGTGTATCGACCCGTTCCGTCCGGCGCTGGGAAAAGCAGCTTGAACCGGCCGTTATTACTGAACTGGAAGGTCTTTTAGGCGAAACGCTGCTTCACTACGGCTACGAAATTACCAAGGGAAAGGGATATGTCCGGGATGCAGTCCACGTTCCACAGAGGGTCTGTCGCCTTGCATCAGTAGAGGAGTTGGAATCGGAGCGGTTCCGCCATTTTATGGCTCAGATGAACGCATTCGCCGACCAAAGGGATTTGCGCACCTTCACAGACTGGTCCAAGGTCTGGGAATATCCATGGCTTTGGTTTAACGCGCTGGAAAAGATGGACTGGACTGGCAAGACTGTCCTGGACTTGGGGAGCGAGATAAGTCCCATGCCGTGGTATCTGGCATCTCTCGGTGCTAGGGTCACGCTCATCGAGTGTGACCCCCAGTGGATTTCCACATGGGAAAGACTGCGAACCGAAACCGGGCTGGATGTTGATTGGCAGATCGTTGACAGTGAACTCCTCCCGTTCCCTGACCGGAGCTTTGATGTCGTCACCAGCTTCTCGGTTATCGAGCACCAGCCGGACAAGAAGCGGGCCATCGACGAAGTCAGTAGGGTGCTTAAACCTGGCGGACTTTTCGCCCTCTCTTTCGACATATGCGAGCCGGAGCTGGGCATGACCTTTCCCGAGTGGAATGGCCGGGCACTGACCATGGCGGAGTTTGAAGAGACCGTGTGGAGCCGTCACGATTTTGGAGCTAATGGAGCTGCCCCTTCTTGGAACCGTGATGACCTCACAAATTTCGTAGGGTGGCATCTGCGAAGTGCCCCCCATCATAACTACGCCGTTGGTGCTGCGGCACTTGAGAAGCTGCAGTTATGATCAAAAATAATCTGGTAATTCTGGGGATTTCAGCCGTCTATCACGATTCGGCAGCTGCCTTGATTGTTGACGGCGAGATCGTGTTCGCCGTTCACGAGGAAAGACTTACCCGCAAGAAGCATGACTCAGCTTTCCCGGTGCAAGCGATCTGGGCATGCCTTGAGGCGATGCGACAGCGCAGCGGCAACCGGTTGTTCTCCCTTAACGATATCGATGCCATCATTATAATGCTCCTGCTGATCGGGGCGCTTATCTTGTTCACGTCCGGGTCTGCTATAGCGCCGTTTATCTACACCATCTTCTGAGAAAATGAGGGATACCATGTCCATATCTGCAACAGAACGGGCCAAGAGTCTCGAAACCATGCTTGTGCTGTCCCTCGTATGCCTTGCCCTGTACAGCGTCGGCGGTAGCCGCTTCCTGGTTCTGCCGGCCATTTTCCTGTTGGGCATTGGGCTCTTTGCCAAGCGATTTGCCGTGCATCTTTCCGAACTTTGGCTCCGTTCGCCCATGCCATCGGAACGGTCAACAGCAGGATATTGATTATGCTTCTTTTTTTTCTGGTTCTGACGCCCGTGGCCTGGATTTACCGCCTTGGGCATCGCAATATGCTGCAGCTGAGACGCGCTCCGTCTGCTTCCAGCTATTTCTTCGAACTTAACCGGACCGTCTCCCGGGATGATTTCGGAAAGATGTGGTGATGAATATTGCTATCACCGAATAAGGCTGTAAACGTGATTCAGTACAGAAAAATACTAATCCCCCGCTTTGATACCCTCGGTGATATCGTATTGCTAGAAGGCTTCATAGAGACCCTTCTTGCAGAACTCCCCCATGCAACGGTAACACTTCTGGTCCGAGACGGCTATGATCAACTGGCGCCGCTTTTCCCGCGTGGGATTAGATGGCAGACCACAAGCCTTCACCCTTACAGAGCCTTGGAAGAATCCGACCATCTTGAGTTGAGAAGCCTTCTCGACCAAGTGACGGCCGATGCTTGGGACTTGCTTTTGGTAACCACTTATAACCGAACCTGGATAGATACCCTTCTAGCCGCTCGTTTGGCAGGAGCCCAGCGTATCGCCCTCGGCGAGGATCTGTCCCTTTCCACCTGGGCAGAGGACCTGCACAACAGATTGGGACTGCCGACCGCCGGCCTTTTTGACCAGGTTGTCCCGGTAGCAGAATCGACCGGCGAAACGGACAAGTACCAGTCCCTGCACGACGCCCTGTTTCCTGGTCGGCAGCCGCTGCCTGCTCCCCGGCTTGTCATTACTCCTGATGCCGCGGTGCGGGCCAGAGAACTCCTATCTACTCTTGGCCTTGAAGCTGGTAGCTATTATGCCTGTGTTACGACCTGCACGCCCGCGCTCCCCATAAAAAGCTGGCCGAATGAGCGTTTTGTAGAGACTATGGTTTGGCTGCAAGAGGAGCACGGCATAAGACCGCTTCTGCTCGGGCATGAGAGCGAGAGGAATAGGGCTCAGGCTGTGGCGGCACTGGCTGAAAAGCAGGGTGTCCAAGCAGCGCTGTGGTTGGGGCAGAATGGTGAGCTTGATCTTCTTGCGGGGTTGCTGATCCAAGCCCGATTCTACCTTGGCAACGACACGGGGCCGATGCACATCGCTGCGACACTTGACCTGCCGACGGTCGGCATTTTCGGCGGCGGACATTGGCCGCGTTTCCTCCCGGTCGGCAAACGAGCCGTCGGTTTGGCCGGTGATCTCCCCTGCTTTGGTTGTAATTGGGACTGCCTCTTCATTGACGGCCCCTGTTTTCGCCTTGTCTCTGTCGAAGACGCAAAAGCCGCAATTAAGATGGTACTTGACAAAGAGCCGGTATCATCAAATTTAATGACTGCTTCCCACCTGATCAATGAAGAGGCGGCTGAGTTTATTGGCAAGGCCTTGACCAAGCTAAAGGAACATGAGAAAGCTTGTGCATTAAGGGTGAAAGAAATAGAATCAAAATCAAATAACGAGATCGAAATCATAAGAAGTTCTCTCAGTTGGCGCCTGACCAAGCCCCTGAGATGGCTGGGAGACCGGTTAAGGCGGTGAAGTAAGCTAATGGCCTCTGCAAGCGAACCCTGAACCGATGATATGGTTGCCAAAATGGTCCGCAACTGAGGACAGCGTTATTGTTCACTGTATTCTCGATGGCAGGCGGAACATGCAGGCCCCCTTGCGCAGCGGCTGCTCAAGTGACCCATCGATGATGGTCAAATCTACGAGGATTTATGAACGCCAATCTACCAAAAATAACGATTGTCACCCCCTCCTTCAACCAGGGGAAATACCTGGAAAAGACCATCCTTTCCGTTCTGGAACAGGACTACCCGAACCTTGAGTACATCATCATCGACGGTGGGAGCACAGATAACAGCGTCGAGATCATCAGGAAGTATGAAAAACAGCTGATGTACTGGGTGAGTGAGAAGGACCGTGGCCAGAGCCACGCAATTAACAAAGGCTTTGCGCGGGCAACGGGAGATATATTCGGCTGGCTGAATTCGGATGATTACTATGTGCCCGGCGCTCTTAAAGCCGTGGGTGAAGTTGCTTTGGCAAATCCTACTGTAGGTGCGATTGTTGGCGCTGGGGATCTTGTTGACGAAGAAGGGAAATCAATTCTTCACATTGAGCCATTCGATGTGACAGTAGAAGCGCTGTTTGCATGGCTTGATAAGTTCTTTTGGCAGCCATCCTGTTTGTTTACCCGAGATGCATGGGATCAATGCGGCCCGCTGGATGAAGATCTTCATTATGCGATGGATTTGGATTTATGGTTTTCAATAGCCAAGAAATATAGATTTGTCACTACACCCTTGTTGCTGTCGAATAATATAAAACATGCATCGGCAAAGACAACGGCCTGTGAAACAGACACAAGAATTGATCTTGCACTCGTAATGATGCGACATGGTGGGCAAATCCCGGCACGTGTGAGTTTAACTAAATATTTTGACTTTATTGAGCTTAGAAATTCCGCTCTATTTTTTGAGCATGAACGGCAGATGGCCCAAAAGGACGTGGAGCTTGCAGAGAAAGAAGCCCTTCTAGCGGAAAAAACTGCACAGTTACTTGAAGAAAATTCTAAGTTAATTAGGTGCTCTACGGATCTTAATGCAATTCTTAATTCGTGTAGCTGGAGGCTGACCAGTCCGCTTCGATGGCTTCAAAAGAAAATAACAGGCAACATGAAATAGGTAGTCAGCTGATCAATACCACTATCTATGACTCTCCATATGGAGGAAGTTTTTGAAAATCGCACTGTTCGTCCATTGTTTTTTACCAAATCATTTTTATGGCACTGAGACATATACGCTAAACCTTGCAACCAACCTTCGCCAGATGGGTCATGATGCCATAGTTGTTACTGCTAATTTCCCGTGGGAGACAAATAAGGAAGAGGAGGTGTTTTTTTATGAATATAAAGGAGTACCAGTATACTGCATAAATAAAAACCATTTCCCGTACACTTCCATAAAGGATCTTTACTATCAACCTCAAATCCGAGATTTGTTGCGGCAATTACTATTAGAAATTAAGCCTGATTTAGTTCATGTCACTCATATTATCAATCATACCGGAGTGCTACTTGAACTTACACAGGAGCTTCATATTCCGGCTGTTGCGACTCTGACCGATTTTTTTGGCATCTGTTACAATGCCCAATTACGATCTGCAAATGGTGCCCTTTGCCGAGGGCCCAACCGTCTCAGAACAAACTGTATCGCATGCCGCCTTAAGGAGGAAGCCACTTATCCTGGAGCAAGCAGGAATGAGCGTTGGATGGGCAAATATCCATTGTCCTTGGTGTCTGCGGTCTGGAAAAAAGGCCTGTTTAACCTATTCCGGTGCAGGACAGGCAAGTCTGCTGATTTGGTATCTAGTATTTCAGACATGCCAGACGTTATGAGACAATGTTACTCAGCCTATAAAACAGTCATTGCACCAACATGTTTTTTGCGAGATGCATACTTGGCAAATGGCTTAAATGTTCCTGTTCACCTCAGCCACTTTGGAGTAGACAGTCCGCGGCTGCCAAAGCAGTCTAAAGGCGGTAGATCGCTAATAAGGTTTGCGTATATTGGACAGATTGCACCTTACAAAGGTATAGACGTTCTAATACAGGCATTCTCCAGACTTCCCGAAGATTCGGCGGAGGTTCTCATTTTCGGCAAAGAGAGCCAGATTCCGGATTACACCGAAAAGCTCAAAAGGATGTCCAATGGACATCGGATTTATTTTCGCGGAACCTTTCCTCCCTCAGAAATGGATGCAGTGCTGGCAGAGATTGATTTCCTTGTTATTCCGTCAAAGTGGTACGAAAACAGTCCACTGGTACTGTTGAATGCTCTGGCAAGCCATACGCCGGTTGTTGTCTCGGATGTGCCTGGAATGACTGAGTTTGTTGAGGACGGCAAAAATGGCTACATCTTCAAACGTGGAAACGTTACTGATCTGGAGAGGACTCTTCGACGAATTATCAGAGAGCCCGAAAAGGCACGAGCATTGTCCCTTACAACTAGTTATCCCCGGACCACCAGAATGATGGTTGAGGACGTTGTGGAAATATATGAAAACATTTTGTCAGGCAAAACTATAAAAAAGTAATGGCGAATTGAGATAAAAAATTTATTTTATCGTGTTTATTCAAGTAACAACTTGATTAAATTTTGGATCTTTTATTATGCGGAGTTGTGAAATTTCGGTAATAGTGACTGCACATCGTGAAGGTAGGCTTGCCCATCACACGTTGCAGAGCATTTTCAGGTCGGCAGCGTATGCCAAAACAATTGGTATTAGAACTGAAGTAATTGTTGTCTTAGATAATCCAGATGCTTTAACTGAACTTTATTTTTCAAGGTATACAGGCACTGAATTATTAAGCGATGTTATCTCTGTAGGTGATCCTGGTCTAGCCAGAAATCATGGTGTTAAGTTGGCATCAGGCAAATTTGTTGCTTTTTTGGACGCCGATGATTTGATGGGAGAAACTTGGCTTGCTAATGCTTATAGTGCTGCGGCAGACAACTCAGAAGAAAAAGTTGTTTTTTATCCTGAATTTGTAGTGTTCTTTGATAATAAGCATCTGATATTTAAAGCTAAGGGCAGCGGCGATAGGGACTTTCGCGCCACCGATCTCATTGAGTATAACTGCTGGAATTCTGTTCATTTTCTCGCAAGCAGACAGCTTTTACTGTCCCATCCTTTTGAGGCAACACCAACTGGATCTGGTTTTGGTTACGAAGACTGGCATTGGTATTGTGATTCAATGGCCATGGGGTGCCAGGTAAAAATTGTTGATGGTACCAATATATTTTATCGTAGCAAGGCTTCTGGTTCACGTCTTAGTGCACATAATGAGTGCAGTGTAGTTTGTCCCAGTTCAAAGCTGTTTGAGCCACATCTATTTTCGTCTTTAATGGACAATAATAATGAACAAACGGCGACAACCCATCTTTGTGATGAGGCACATAAGGCTAAATTTTTATCTACTCTTGCTCGAAGAATCCTGAAAATCGTAGATCGGTTTTATGCGCGATTAGATCCAATAGTGATTACACCTTTATATAGGCTGTTCCCAAAGTTAAGACGGATGGCGTCAGTTGTAGTGGCTATAGGGCAAGGAAATGCCTTATCTGCTGCAATGTTGCCGAAATGGCTAATTCAAGACTGGAAAGCAATTAATGTGCTGGAACCTAAAATATTTCCTGACAGCTGGTTACTGGCTTCGATACAGTTCCACGTCATTCCTGAATCGGTTATCGCCAAGCCTTATCGGGAATTGTGCCAAATGTGTAATGATAACATTGAGTATATATTTCTCATTCCGTGGTTGAAACGTGGCGGTTCCGACTTAGTAACTATCAACTATATCAACGCGGTAGCCAAACATGTTTCTCCCGGTAGTATCGCAATCATCACAGATTTGAATTCCGATTCCCCTTGGGCAAAAAGACTGCCTGAGGGCGTTCAATTTATTGAGTTTGGCCAGAAGTATGCAGTTCTTTCAGATGAAAAGAAAGAGAACTTGCTGGTCAGATTCCTTTTACAGAAAAATCCCAGGGTAATTCACAATATTAATTCAAGCATTGGATACAAAATTTTCACTAAATATGGTAAGGCTCTTAGCAGTATTTCCAATTTGTACGTCACCACATTCTGTCCAGAACCTACGGAAGAGGGAAAACTATACGGTTACCCCTTTATTTATTTGCCAGATTGCTATGACAACTTGAAGGCCTTGTTTTGCGAGAACCAGACTTTTTTGGACCAGCTTAGTCAAACATATGCCTTCGGCAGCAATTTGTATGTCCATTACACCCCGGTGAACCTGCCGGACAAGAAACCGCATTTCTCCAGACCTATGGGTAAAGGTCATATGAATATACTGTGGGCGGGGAGGCTTGACAGACAGAAAAGACCAGACCTTCTTTTAGAGATAGCAAGACGGTGCGTTGATTATCCGTTTACTTTTCATGTTTATGGAGAGTCTCTTATTAGTGCCGATATCTATTCGGCTGAACTTTCAGCCCTGAACAACGTTAGAATGTACGGATCTTTTGATGGCTTTTCTTCGTTGCCTCTAGATGATTATGATTTACTTTTGTATACCTCTCAATGGGACGGTTTACCAACGGTACTGTTGGATGCTGTGGCGCATGGTTTGCCTGTCATTGCACCTAAAGTAGGGGGCATTCCTGAATTAATCTTTCACGAAGTAACAGGTTTTCTGATCGATCCCTTTGACTCCGTTGATATGTATGTTGATTGCCTGCGACGCGTTTTTACCGATCCAGGGATTCTCCCCGACATACGTGAGAAGGCTTACAGACTTGTTGCAGAAAGACATTCTTTTGAGAGCTTTAACGATGCTCTGTTGCAGTGTCCTGACTATATCAGCAGATGATTTTGAACATACCTAAGGCGGGTGGGAATATGATTGCATTAGTCCTCGGCGGAAATGGCTTCATCGGCTCGCACCTGGTCGACAAGCTCCTGGCGAAAGGCCATAGGGTACGGGTTTTCGACAAGTACGAAGAACATTACCGCAGGCCGCTGGCCGGGGTGGATTACCGCTTTGGCGATTTCGGCAACCGGGGCCTTTTGGCCGATGCCCTGGATGACATCGATACTGTTTTTCACCTGATCAACACCACCCTGCCGAAGACCTCCAATGACGACCCTGCCTTTGACGTGCAGTCGAATGTCATTGAAACCCTCTTCTTGCTGGAGCAGTGCGTCAGCAGGAAAATAGGGAAGCTGGTGTTCACCTCTTCCGGCGGCACCATCTACGGCAGGCCGGCGGCCCTTCCCATCGCCGAGGATAGCCCTACCGAGCCGGAATGTTCCTACGGCATAACCAAGCTGACCATCGAGAAGTACCTGGCTCTCTTCAACCATCTTTACGGGCTGGACTACACCATCGTCCGCCCCTCCAATCCTTACGGCAGCAGGCAGAACCCGGCCGGCATCCAGGGGGCGATTTCCGTATTCCTCGGCCGGGTGGCGAGAAACGAACCGATCGAGATCTGGGGTGACGGCGAGGTGGTGCGTGATTATATCTATGTGGATGATCTCGCTGCGGGTATCTACAAGGCGGCGACCATGGCGGCGCCGGAGCGGATCTTCAACCTGGGGAGCGGCGCGGGGCATTCGCTGAATCAGATTGTGGAGGCGATCCGCACCGTGACCGGGCGGGATGCGCGGGTGGAGTACAGGGCGAAGAGGGCCTTTGACGTGCCGCAAATTTACCTGGACATTGCCCTGGCACGTAAAGCTTTGGACTGGGCTCCTGTAACTTCCCTTGAGACGGGGATCGGGAAGACCTGGCAGTTCATCGAAGAATTGCAGCGGCGCAACGACTGAGCGCCATAAGCCAGTGCCCGTCCGGGCCGGGAACGATAATTGAAAATACTCCTAACAACCCACCAATTTTTGCCGGACTTTGCCGCCGGCACCGAGATACTCACCCTTGAAACGGCAAAAGAGCTGCGACGCTTGGGGCATGAGGTTGTCGTCTTTACCGGCTTTCCCGGTGACAAGGAACTGTCTGATGCGGAGCGATTCGACAGCTATTCCTACTATGACATTCCCGTCGAGAGATTCCATCATGCCTATGTTCCCATGGGCGGCCATTCGAACGTTATCGAGGCGGAATACAACAATCTTTTCTTTGCTGCCCATTTCAGGAAATTCCTCCAAAACTGGAAACCGGACCTGGTCCACTTTTTCCACCTGCAAAGATTATCTGCGTCTGCCATAGATGTCTGCTGTGAGCTTGGCATCCCGATGGTCCTTACCCCGACAGATTTCTGGCTGGTCTGCTTCACTAATCAGCTAAGAATGCCCGATAACCTGCTCTGCGGCGGCCCCGCTTGCCGGGGAATAAACTGTCTGCGTCATGTGGTGGCTATTTCGCAGCCGCTGGCAGTGCGCACGCTCGTGGCTAAGCTGCCTGACTGGCTGGTGCGTGCAGCTGTGCGAGTCTGCAGTGTCAGACTGCTTGCAAATATTACAGCAGCCAGTCAAGTGCGGGCGCTGGCCGACCGTCCAGAATTTATGAAGCAGCGTATGAACATGCTTAGCAGGGTAATGGTCCCCACCCTGCTTATGGGGGAGATCCTGAAGGAAAACGGCTTGCGGTCGGAGAAGATCATCTTCAGCCCCTTCGGTATCAATCTGAAACCTTTTCAGCGTCACGCCCGGAAAGAAGCGAAAGAGCCGCTCCGTGTCGGCTATATAGGAACTCTGTCCGAGCATAAGGGGGTCCATCTTCTCGTAAAGGCGCTGCGTTCCCTGCCTGACCACGAACCGATTGAAGTGAAAATTTACGGAAAGACGGTCGACTACCCGGAATACGCCGAGGAATTGCGACGTATTGCCGGTGATGACCCGCGCATTACGTTCTGCGGCACGTTTCCCAACGACAGGATCGGTGATATTTTTGCCGGTCTGGATGTGCTGGTGGTGCCGTCTATCTGGTACGAAAATACGCCGTTGGTGATATACTCTGCCCACGCTGCCGGCTGTCCGGTCATTGCGGCCAATCTGGGGGGGATGGCGGAAGTGGTGCGCCATGGCGAAAACGGCCTTTTGTTCGAGCCGGGAGAAGTGGCGGGTCTTGCGGAGGCGCTTGAGTGTCTCTGCCGTGATAGGGGAGTGCTCCGCAGGCTCACCAGAAACGTGCGCCCCCCCAGGTCTATCGAAAACTACGTGGAAGAACTGCTCCATGTATATGAAGACGTCATTGCAGAAATTCATGGGAGGACTGCCCTTGATGGATGATGCGTGGTAACGATTTACTATGGATAAATCAATCGACATCCTGCTAGCAACATATAACGGTGGGGCTTATCTTGAGGCGCAACTCGATTCCATCCTCGCGCAAACACACGGCAATTGGCGCCTGGTCATCAGGGACGACGGTTCCACGGACAATACGCCCCGAATAATCGGCAAATACCTGGCAACCCACCCTGACAAGGTCAGCCTCCTCCGCGACAAGGGAGAAATGCTCGGCCCGTGCGGAAATTTCGCCCGGCTCCTGCAACACTCTACGGCCGATTACATCATGTTCTGCGACCAGGACGATGTCTGGCTGCCGCGGAAAATCGAGCTTACCCAGGGAAAGATGCTGGAACTGGAGGGACTATACGGCCAGGATATGCCGCTCCTGGTCCATACTGACCTGAAGGTTGTCGATGGCAACCTGAAGCCCCTTTCCGACTCCCTCTGGCGCTACCAGACGACCGATCCCGACGCTACCTTGCTAAACCTTTTGCTGGTGCAGAACGTGGCGACCGGCTGCACCGTGATGATAAACCGGACGCTCCGCGAGCTGGCGCTCCCCATCCCGGAGGAGGCCAGGATGCATGACTGGTGGCTGGCGTTGGTGGCCGCTACCTTCGGCCACATCGGCCATGTTGCGCAACCGACCGTCCTCTACCGGCAGCACGGTAGAAACGACAGCGGCGCGGCACCGATGGGCGCCGTCGCAGCCATGGGAAAGCTGCTTGCTCCCTCCACACTGGTGCAGAGAACGGAGCTTGACCGGCACCTGCAACGGCAGGCTGCGGCCTTTCTTCAAAGATATGGTGATCGTCTGTCCGCCCAGGACCGGGATCTGCTGGACGTATATTCCCGGTTGCATGAGCAGGGTTTTTTCATGGAGAGATATTACCGGCTGAAATACGGATTTTTATATGCCGGTTTCCTGATGAATATCCGTCTGCTGTTGTTCCGGTGAGAGAGGCGGTCGGCGGTGAAAGGAACTGGGAACTGGGATAAAAAGGGCCAAATTGGTGCAAAATGAAAGTTGCAGTTGCAAATTGCACCAATCCGGCTTAATATGGTCTTATGATTGAGAGAACAATTGAACCTGTCTTGACGCGCCTTGCCGCCCAATACCCGGTGGTAACCATTACCGGCCCTCGGCAGAGCGGCAAAACCACCCTGTGCCGCAAGGTATTTCCAGAAAAGGCGTATGTTTCCCTGGAAAGCCCTGACATGCGACAGTTTGCCCATGACGACCCGCGTGGTTTTCTGGCGGCTTACCCCGATGGGGCGATTCTGGACGAGATTCAGCGCGCGCCGCAGCTTCTATCCTACATTCAGACCATTGTTGATGAACGGAAACAGCCGGGCCGGTATATTGTGACCGGCAGCCAGCAGTTTGAGGTGCTCAACACCATCAATCAGTCGCTGGCGGGGAGGACCGCCCTGCTGAAGCTGCTGCCGTTCAGTATTGCCGAACTGCTCCCTTCCAATCCCCCGGAATCCATCGACGGGCTCCTGTTGACGGGGTTCTATCCGAGGATCTACGACCAGCGGCTCAATCCCACCCAGGCTCTCGGTGATTATTTAGAGACCTACGTGGAGCGTGACATCAGGCAACTGGTCGCCATCAAGGATCTCACCCTGTTTGAAAAATTTGTCCGGCTCTGTGCCGGCAGGATTGGGCAGCTCCTGAATCTGCAGAGCCTGGCAAACGACGTGGGGATATCCCATACGACGGCCCGCGGCTGGCTTACCTTACTGGAAGCGAGTTATGTGGTCTTTGTGCTTCACCCCTGGTACAGAAATGTGTCGAAGCGGCTGATCAAAGCGCCTAAGCTCTACTTTTACGATGTGGGGCTGGCCAGCTATCTGCTCGGATTGGAGAGCGAGCTGCATGTGAGCCGCGACCCGCTGCGCGGCAATCTCTTTGAGAACCTGGTGGTGATTGAGGCGTTGAAATACCGGTTCAACCGGGGGATGCGCAACAATCTAAGCTTTTACCGCGACAGTAAGGGGAACGAAGTGGATCTTTTGTGTGAAATTGGCCCTGATGTTTTCCCTGTGGAGATCAAGGCCGGGGCGACAATTACCCGGGATTATTTCAGGGGGCTGAAAAAATTCGCCGCTGTTGTCCCTACCTTGCCGTGGGGCGGGGGGCTGGTTTATGGCGGGACAGAGGCGCAGGTGAGAAGTGACGTCCGGATTTACCCGGTCATGGATATGCATCGGATGCTGGAAGTGGTGGAAGGCGAAGATAGGTGATAAAGGAACTGGGATAAAGGCGGTCGGTGGTCGGTGGTCGGTGGTCGGTGGTCGGTGGTCGGGTGCAAGGTGAAAGGTGAAAGGTGAAAGGTGAAAGGTGAAAGGTGAAAGGTGAAAGGTGAAAGGTGAAAGGTGAAAGG